>JAAHTH010002022.1_pt2 | contig 10861 bp, 23 predicted proteins | sample 6116091 | NCBI WGS metagenome assembly JAAHTH01 (sample SAMN13939990, study PRJNA603662) | sponge metagenome | isolation source: marine sponge | host: Mycale hentscheli | place: New Zealand | collected 2006
CCCCCACCCCCCCCACCCCCCCCCCCCTGCCCTTCCCCTCGTACCCCCGTTCCCCCCATCCTCCTAGACATACTACCACCGCCTCCATGACCCAAAGGTAAATAGCCGTACCACTTAGAAGACGCTACAGCAATCCCTATCAACCGCCCATCGTTCCTAGACCATCCTGGACCTAGTGTTAATAAGTTAGGATCACAAGTTTCTACGTCTATAGCAATAATAGTTTCTTTAGATAAATCTGGTAATTCAATTGGAGGAACCCATGTAGGCTCATTAAACAAATCCTGCTCATACATTATCTTGGCTTCCATAATCGCGTTCAAGTATCATTTCGCAATAATGGATTGCTTTTAATATGTCTTCCTTTCTGCCTTTCTTAGGATGTCGGCAAATATATTTAATAATATTTCCTTCCGCAAAAGGTAAATTGTTAGCGTTGATAAATTGTGAGGGTTGTATTTTAAAACCTTTGTAGTGTTCTCCCCCTTTGTTCCATACCGTCATAACTCATAGTACCTTTCTGTTTCTGGTTGCATAATGTGCAGATTTTCTTTAGTTCGTGTCACTCCTACATAAAACATGCGGTGTAAAGTTGATGGTCTCGTTATCATTTCTTTAGAGGCCGCATACGATATGTCTGAGATTAGCAGAATATTATCACTTTCTCCACCCTTCATAGAGTGAATAGTGCTTAGTTTAATTCTAGGGCTTTTTACATTATCGCCCCGTTTCAAAGCGTTTAGCAAATAATTTTGTGTATTAAGACCAACCTTACCCAACACCTGATGCCACCGTTGTGATCCATCAACCAACAACCCTAGATGATCTCTAAGATAATCCATACGTATTAAACTGTCTGCAGGCAATGCTAAAAACTTTCTAGACCTGCCACCAAATCCTTTTTTAAATCCTTCATTGGCATTCATGTGGTCGTATATGTTTCTTACCTGACTTACAGTAATCTCTTCGCCCTTTGACAAAGATTCCCACGATAAAATAGCATCATACAATTTTCTTGGAATACTAGGGTGGTCATGCCTACTGTAGATCCAACCTTCTTCCCGCAACTGCAAAGCATACCGATCTAACAACCTATTGGTAGAAGCCAATATAGTCCATTCTCCTGTCTCGATAGGTACTTCTTCCAATGAGTTATGGTAAAAAATAGAACCCTTTTCTTTTTTAGGATGCCATTCTTTAGGAGCACGATCATCAATTCGTGTGACTATCTGCTGTGCTTGTTCCCATACGGTTTCAGGAATACGATAGGATTGATTTAACACTTCTTTTTCTTTGGTTGCCGATAGAAAAGCTTGTACGTCCGCTCCTTGAAAATTCATGATTGCCTGATCATCGTCACCGGTAAATATCTGTATGTTAGGAGATTGTCTAATGGTATCAATCATTTTCCACTGCAATGTTGATAAGTCTTGTGCTTCATCTACTATTAAAGCCTCTATATCTGGACATTGGTCTTCCGCAATAAACCGTTCTATCATATCCGTAAAGTCAACTTTTCCCTTAACTTTTTTATAGTTTTCATACGCTTCTACCAAACGCGTTAACTCAGAGTAAATTAAATTATAGTTGCCTTCTTCCTGAAAAACTTCTTCTAAAGATTTTAAACGGCTCCTGGACAACTGATAAATCTTTAAATACTCATCGCCTTTTTGATTACCTATCCATTCAAAATCACTTTCTGTATCTTTACCTGTAGACTTACCTGCAAAATCTAAACCAACCTTATACCCTATTTCTTTCATATCTTTGCCGCGCAATACATCTGTAGTATTAAAACGTAAAAGAACAAACGCCATATGATGTTACGTACGGAAGTATGGTAATGTTTCATCAAGTATGTTCCAATCATTGCAAACACGTTCTTTACTTTCTCTTGCCGCTTTCTTACTAAAAGATACACAGGCAATACGCTGTGGTTCTATACCTTCTTTAATATATCCTTGAATAAGATTAGAATTTGTTTGTGTCTTGCCACATCCTGGAGGGCCTAGTATAGTCTTTTCGATTTTCAAAATGGTGGTTCCTCATCGTTCTTAAATGTAACAGCAGGAAGATCCACTTCACCTTTTTTAATCTCAGGAATAAACCAACACCGGACACTTTGCCACTTATCTTTATTATCTTTAAAACGAAACTGTTTGTCTGCTGTTCCGCCATTGTTCATTTCTTTTAATCTTTCTGTGATCTGACCGCGTGTATAAATCGTAAAGTTATGACGCTTTAAAAATTCTTGTAAAGCACTCAGCTTAAAATATGTATAGCCTTCCTCGGACCACGGCTTCCCGGTAATAATTTCTTCTGGACTTCTTGCCTGCAGACGTGCGGTACAAAACATTTCAAGTAGTTCTTGGAATTGTCCTTTTTGTGTTAACTCTTCTGGTACGGCAATACGCGTTGCTGTTTCTAACAAAACATCTATCATCTCTCGCCAATCCGCATCTTTCATACGCGCAGGCATCTTATACATTTGTTCCATACACGCGCGCTGAAAATCTACCTGCATCTGCAGTTGACGTGTACTTAATTCTAAACGTGATCCATCTACATCAATAAACCAAACAGGTGGCTCTGATTCTACAACGCTCAATCCTCCAATGGTAGGAAACGATTGGCTACTTCCTATGCCATACTTACGGCTTCGGCACATAGATTTGTTGCAATGACTGCGTAAAGGTTCTTGCTTACAAGTATAAAAGTATTCTTTTTTTTCCAATTGGTTTTGTATGGTTACCATTTCTTTTGCAGGTAATGGTGGTGTACAATATTCTTGATTATGTTTTTCTAATAAATCTTTCCACGCTTCTGGACTTGACATCTTATAGAACAACCCTACATTAATCATAACCATGTTACGACCCCCTTCAGGCACTCCATATTCTGTAAGTTGTTGTAAACATGGAGGACCTTGCGGTAATATCTTTTCACTCACTCCCACTTGTAAGTCTCTTAATTTTTCTAATGTAATTCTATTTTTTTCTGCTTTATGTAAAAATTCTTCAAACCCTATGTCATCGCCTTCTACATTTAAAGCGTATCGTGTTGTATACTTAAAATTAAAATATGGAAGGTTTATAAAGTTTCCTACATCACCACGTTCTACTATAACCTCTTCTTGCTTAGGAAAGATCTCACATTGACCATATCCTAAAGCAGATGCAAACTCTGACAACCTATCCCTAAGTTCTGTTGCTGAAACTTTTTCTTTTAAAAAAATATATAAATGGGCACCGCCTGACTTAGACCGGCACACGGTCAACGGTAGCCTTAACTGTTTGATTTTCTTGAATAATTTTACTAAGTCTAAATCGTATTCGTCTATATCTAATGCGCCAAATAAGCATTGATTATTTTCATCTATGGGTATACTGCCTACACCTTTCTTTCCTTCTAGGTGCAATTGAACAAGCTCTACGGTCAACGGTTCCCTAACAATAAAACTCTTAGCTTGTTGTTTACCATTTTTCTGAGAGTTCATAACCTCAGTTTGTCCGTGGGCTTTACTAAATCCTCGGAATAATTCTAAAAATTTTTGCGCTTGCTCCATCGTAAAGAAGCCCCCACCTAAAAAAAATGGGGGCTATCCTCTCTAGAATGGAACGTCGTCGGTATCAGTAGGAAGAGCGGGCTTCAATTCTCCACTGCTGACACTCGAATGTAATGCTTTCGCATCCTCATAAGCTTCCATCGTAGACACTTGTCCTTCATGACTTATAGACCATGAGTTCCAAGAACCTTTATCATTACCATCTTCTACAGATTTTAAACGATAAGTGTTAGCAAACATAGGCAACGTTTTACCATTATGCTTTTGCATTGTCATAATACTCATCCACTGACGTGACTTTTTCAGTTGGGTTTTTTTCATGTCAATGATAGCATTTTCAAAGTTGCCGTCATCATGTGCAATCTTTACGTAGTGTTGAGCTGTACGCACTAACTCATTACCACTTTCTAAAAGCTCAAGACCTGAATCCTGATCACGTACTGCTTTACGCACATCATCAGAAGTAGGCGAAAGCTCAGAAACAAACCCTCCCCCTTGAGAACGTGGTATAAATTCAAGAAGTTTAAGTTGGAAAAACACAGGTATTACAACAACACCTTTCTCTCCATCCCATTTCTTCTTGGTTACAGTGTTAAAGATATCTCCAGAAGAAGCACCTTCTATAAAAGCCGGATCAGACTTTTTTAGTTGTGGGCTTAGTGCCTGGATTAATCTTAAAAATGGAATTTGAATATCCGAAGATGTTACTTCCTCAAATCCACTTCCTACGTCGGACTCGAATGCTTTCATTAGATCTGGTAGTTTTTCAGCCATATTATTTTCCCCCTTTAATTTTAGCTGTTTGACCTACGTATGCTTTAAACAATTCTAGGTCAATTGGTTGATTAGCTTCCACACGCTCACGCACTAACTTCTTTAACGTCGATGGTTCTACCCATGTTCGTGCAGTGGTGTCGTGCCCTTTATCTTCAAGTTCCGCCTGCAAAGAACGAGCCGAATTATCTTGGTTAATACCAAAAGATATTTGAACCTGATTCTTAATAAAATCCTCTGCGCCAATGTCGCGTAAATGACCAATAGCACGTTCTTTATCTATTGGATCTTTAGGCATCGAGGCTTGCACAAATGTAGATAAAGAAACGGTGTTACCGTCTACCTCTAACTTATCTATGCCCATCTCGGCCATTTTTGCAGGAATCAATTCATACTCGTACCTTTGCTTTTTTGACTTTAAAAGCTTGAGGTCTTTCTCTGCATCTTGGATTTTTTCGATTAATTCGGAAACTGATTTCACTAATTGACTTAGCTCTTGTCCTCCGTCCGTAGTTACACTATTAAATGCATCTGCATCAGCTGTAATCTCACTCCAAACATCGATTTTCTTTTCTGTCATTAAAGTATATCCTCTTCAGGTTAAAGGTTAATGTCTTCGATTCCTCCTCGGATAGATATCTTAACAGGGTAATAGATCCGTTCAATCTTATCCCATTTTAAAATATTAACTCTACCTGAGTTAAAATCACTAGCAAGGGCAAAAGCAACTCCTATTATAGCGGGGTCCCCGATAGCTAATAACCAATCCTCATCATCAAACCCTTTTAGTTTACGCTTTATCTGCGCAACTAAACGACCTGTATTTAAATGAAGCTGATCATTAAAATTTGCTAAAGGAATTAATTCCCCCCATTTCGTTGCAGATATTATATCTACGCGGGGATTTTCTTGTGCTACAAAGACTTTGTTTGCCATTGAGTTCTCTCTTTCTTGTTAACGTTTTATTACGTTACTCTCATTAATTTTATTTGTAAACTATTTTTTTGACTTATCTTAATTATTCTGTTTATATATAAGAATTGTAACAGAAAGTGAGAAATATGTCTTATGAGTTTAAGACAAAACCTTTTGACCATCAAGCAGCCGTTTTAAAACTTTCGTGGAAAGCTTTGAATTGGGCCTACTTTATGGAGATGGGTACCGGAAAATCTAAAGTCTGCATTGATAATGCAGGCATTCTCTACGAGTTAAACCACATTGATACCTTTGTAATCGTTGCTCCAAAAGGAGTTTACCGTAATTGGGCACGCATAGAAATACCTGTGCATCTTCCTGACCGTATTGAACGTGACATAGCTATGTGGTCATTAACACCTAAACGGGAACAGAAAAAACAATTGGAATTTTTTTTAGCTCCTAACGTATCAGAAACTTTGCGTATATTAGTAATGAATGTAGAAGCTTTATCAACTGTCAAAGGTACGCGGTTCTTGGAACAGGTTTTAAAAAAATCAAAAGCTATGTTTGCAGTAGACGAATCGACAACTATTAAAAGTCCAAAGGCTCGTCGTACTAAAGCTATTATAAAGATAGGACGGCACGCCAAATATAAAAGAATTCTTACGGGGTCTCCCGTTACACAATCGCCTATGGATCTCTGGGCGCAATGTAATTTTTTAGATCCTAAGTTATTAGGAGATGTTGGTGACAATTATTATCAGTACCAATACCGTTATGCCATTATGAAAAAACGTACGATGGGTGCGCATTCTTTTAACTTAATAGTAGGATACAGAAACCTTGACGCGTTGGCCGAATTATTAAAAACATTTTCTTCGCGTATCATGAAGTCGGAATGTTTAGACCTACCATCAAAAATCTACACACAACGTTACATCCAACTAACTCCCGATCAATCCCGGATATACATGGAGATAAAAGAATACGCTTTATCGTACTTGAGTGATACCGAATTCATGACGGCACCTAATGTTATGACGCAACTTTTACGTTTGCAGCAGGTTTTGTCAGGACATTCTAAAACCGATGAAGGGGAAATAGTAGAAATAAAAGACAATCGTTTGCCTGAGTTAATGCAATGCCTGGAGGATGTATCGGGTAAAGTTATTATCTGGTCTCGCTTTCGCTATGACATAAAAAGAATTCATGCTGAATTGACAAAGGTATACGGACCCTCGTCCACGGTAACTTACTTTGGGGACACAACTGATGAAGCCCGGAGTCAAGCTATCGAACAATTCCAAAAAGGTGATGCGCGATTTTTCATAGGTAATCCGCAGACAGGAGGGTATGGTATTACTCTTACCGAAGCAAACACGGTGGTGTATTTTGCAAACAGTTTTGACTTAGCAGTACGTATGCAGTCAGAAGACCGGTGCCACCGCATCGGCCAAACACAGCACGTTACTTATATTGATCTTATTGCTGAGAAAACAATTGATGAAAAGATTGTTAAATCTTTGCGTAACAAGATGGATATAGCAAGTAAGGTAATGGGCGAAGAACTTAAAGAATGGTTTAATTAACTAGGGAGAATACAAATGTTTGAATGGCTTAACGGATGGTTTACTCCATCACAGAAGAAAGATTTAAAAGATATGATTAAAATAGAGTTAGAAGAAAAAGGACGAGAAGTGGGGATAGAACTAGACCGTCGTTTAAAAAAAGCTACACTGGTCAAGCAATTACGCAAAAAATTAGGAGAATAAGTAATGGATGACCCTTACAGTGGTGTTAATGAATTTTATGAAAGATTAACAGAATTCGTAGACAACGAAAAAAATTTCAACAATAGTAATAAAGTCGTGTTATTATTTCGATTAGCTTTAGAACTGGGAGGAGCCGATAAAGCAATGGGTTTAGAAGAGATGTGTTATTTAATGGCTAAACTGCAGTACACAACTCTCGGGATTGTTTTAGGTAAAGAAGAAACTTTTAATGGTATATTAGAAGAATTTGATGTTAGTCGTACAACACCTAACTAGAGAGAACGTGTGGGGAATGTAGATAAAAAAGCGTGGGGGGAAGATCCTTTTATGGGAGATCCTCCTGCAAAGAAACAAGAACATTGGGCACAAATCTTATTAGATTTACGTAACCAATCGGGAATGTCTCGGGTTCAATTAGCTGAGGAGTCGGGAGTCGGGGTGTCTACTATAGAAAATTACGAACGAAAAAAAATTTCAGAACCTTCCATTTATAAAATAGAATCACTTCTGCAGGCGATGGGGTACGAGCTGGATGCTATCTTTATAGAACACTAACGATAATTAATAGGTTGTACTTTCCAAGGAGTCCACGATTCTTTTTTACCTCCGTGATACTCTCGGGCATGACCTTCACTAATTAATTTTTCGCAAATGTTTTCGTTATCTACAAAAGGCACCGCAAGGATCCTCCCGAATTTGCCCTTGCCATCCTTTACCGTTTTGACAACGAACTTTTTCGGAAGCAATTCTTTAAGCCGTGCTTTCGCAGCCAAACCAAGAATTTTTTCTTCCTTATTCTTTGTGCGCGACTCCGGCGTATTAATTCCTTGTAAGCGGATTCTTTCGTTTGATAACGTAACTTTGAATCCCAAATCCACATCGACATCGATTGTGTCCCCGTCTACAACTCTTCGTAATGTACAATTATATTCAAACATTCGGGTAGTATAGACTATTTCGGGTCGGGAGTCGTTGTGGTATCTGCCGACCTCAGCTTATACCACCAGGTCGTCATCAAGGCCACAGTAATTATCCACGATTTACTAGACTTATCGGGGTACAAATTTTTTGCTATCTGGTCGGGTTTTGCTCCCCGTCGGGCAAAATTTTTAGCTTCTTTTATGGCTTCTTCCATACAATCAAATAATAATTCAGTTTTCGTCATCATACATTTCTCTCACAAAAATCGGGGTTTCTTCTCCTACCCATGCGCCGACTACATTGAACTCAAAATAATCGATAGCTTCTTCTTCCGTCATTCCCTGATCCATTAAGATCTTAATACATTTATTTACGTCATATGCTATTATATCGGGCTGACCGCACCGACTACCAACACCTATGATCGCCTCATCGAAGCCATCAGCCTTTAGCATTTTATGATAATAAACCGACTAGGAAACTTCCTAGTGCTATACAGATGTAGAATTCTAATCCCATTTTCTTTCTCGCTTTCTTTTTTTTGTGCTTTTTAAAAAACTTCATAATGCTTACAATGTTGCACACATTACAATGTAAATAAAGAATAAAATGTGAAATGCATACGACACTCCTAATATTGTCCAACAAACTTTCATCATTGCTTTTTCCCTTTCTGGTTATTCTAAATATCTTTTCATTTTCTCTATATATAAGTTACAGAGTGCTTTCTTTTTTAAATTTATTGTCCGCACAAGTAATTCAGTTCCTTTTTTTTCAGGATACTCAGTATACTTCTCATCATATCCTACCAACATGTGTGTATTTCGAAATTTTATTAATTCATCTAGTTCTTCTTGTGCCTTTATTATATGAACATCTCGAATTATCATTGCTTTCTTTCCTTCTGGTTAGCCTAAAACTTCCCATTTGGTCTTAGGGCTTGTTACATGGCATTCGGGACACTCCCTTGTCTGCCACTTAAATGTATAAACAAGTGATGGTGCGCCACATTCAGGACAAAATATTTGCCTTCTCTTTCGGGCTACACCATCATATTTTCGTATCTTTGTTTGCTTCGTAACTTTATTAATCACCTTTAATATTTTCTTCCTTAGTTCTTAATAACAGTTCCCCGCAATCCAATTGCACGTCATACTTAGGTTCTTCCTCATATGTTCTGCCAATGATTATTCCGCCTACTTCAACCGCCGATTGGTCTTTCAGCATCGTAACCTTTACCCGTTGATCTATGTTCATTATGCGCTCCATCCTATAACAAGGAAATCTAAATCCTCATGGTTATGTTCTAATGCTTCTTCGGGCAGATAGTCTGCTAACGTGCTATGAGTCTTACCTCCAAACCATGCGCAACCATCCTCTGATTGCATAGGTTTCCAACCTTTTTTCTGCATCATACCCATAAAATCTTTCATTATTTTTTCTTCTTTTTTAGTTAACATTATTTCTCCTCCATGTTCTGACCAAAATCTGTTTCAGCGCACCACTTGTCGATGTAGCCATTTACATAGCAATCTACAATCTCCTCATCAGGATCGACATCACCTACAAGAATATTACACCAATCATCTTTCTCGCCTTCTTTTTGTATATGCACTTCTACTACACAATCCACACTTTCTATATGTTCGATAATTGTGGCATAGTCTGTACTATCTTTGCATAAATCATACCCCTCAGCAAGGATCTCAAACTTCCATCCATCGCTGAGTGCTGACTTAACTAATTCTTGACTTGCGCTTTTCATTTTTCATTCTCCTCCATAAATGCTTCACCTAACCTAGACTCCCATGCCTCTGGTACTACCCATCCGACCATGTTCATTAACTCTTGCAGTTTAGGATACAATTCTTCATAATCTGGGTCATCGGCAAGTCTGCACGATAACTCATAGATAAATTTATGAAAATGTTCTTGCATTACTTCTCCGTCAAAACCTTTATATTTATATTTCATTATTCTTCCTCCCTAGTTAAATACTCTCTGACTGCAGGTATATCGCGATAGAGTTCCAATAATATGAGGTTGCTCTTTATAGGTTGTACTGTACCCGCCTCCCATCGTTGAACACTTGCTCTTCCAAATCCGCATATATCTGCAAAAGATTGTTGGTTACTAAAATATTTTTTTCTTAATTCTTTTATTTCGTTACTGTTCATTGGTATAATATTCCTTCCTCAATTAATGCTCCGAAGTTTATCGGATTAATTATTTTAACATGATGGATCTTAGCTTTCCATTCCCCGTCTACGGAAATAGGTCTGCCATTCTCCTCGTACTCTATCTTATGATCCTCAGCATAGATTTCTCTAAGCATCTCCTCACGACCTTCATCACTTGTCATCCATCCATTCTTTTGCTTGTATATCATCCATGAATAGGTGTACCAGAAATGATCGCCAATGCTTTCCTCACAAATAATTAATACTCTGGTTTGCGACTCATACATCATATCTTTACCTCCTTCCAATCTTCTATTTCTTCCAGATCATCCTCCTCAATTGCATCGCATATATATGAATGATCGAACTCATATGTCGTTCTCCAAACCCTTATCTTTCCATTTTTCTCTTCCGTTTCAAATGTAATTTCATGCACCCTTACGATTTCTAATTCTTCTTTTGGCATTGGCTTTCTCTTTCTTTCCTTTAAATTGTGCCATTTCTTTATCTCTTTCGACTTCGAATTCTTGCTCTATTTCTATTAAACATTCCTCGCATAAGTATTGATCATCTGCAGGAATGCGGTTGACAAATTTGCCAGATCCGAAACTCGTGTCCTCTCCACACTCCTTACATAGATCTGGCGACTGCTGTTTTATAGACTTAGACCATGCCATTTTTCTAAACCTACCCATTATTTTTTATTTCTTTTAAATGTTTAAAAGGTTTAT
>JAAHTH010001023.1_pt2 | contig 10851 bp, 7 predicted proteins | sample 6116091 | NCBI WGS metagenome assembly JAAHTH01 (sample SAMN13939990, study PRJNA603662) | sponge metagenome | isolation source: marine sponge | host: Mycale hentscheli | place: New Zealand | collected 2006
TTCCTTCGCTTAATTCTTTTTTTTCCCCCTATTTTTTTAAGAATTATCACTTATCATCTCTTATGATTTATTTTCTTTTTCTAATTTTATCATCATTACTAATTATATTACCACAGTTTGGTGATATAACCCCATCTACTATAGCTATATTAGACATGTCGATGACTGGATAGTCTAGTAAATTATATATATTAGAACTATTATGGTTAGTATCTATATATTTATACGATAGTGTAGATGTGTTAAACACATGGTACTTTCTAATAACATCGTCAATTTTATTGTTTATTTTAGATAAAACACTATTGTAAAATTCTATTATCATTGTCCGCATATTCAATATTCCTGTATCTATCATTATACTCTAACACGCATCTATCTATCGTGCTATTTAGTACTACAACTCCGTTATCTATTGTGTAATCTACTCCATTTATCATTTTATATCCGTTTGCTAGTGTTATTTTGAATGGATCATAATAAACATCACTGTTATTAACATGTGTGTATATACCGTTTGTTAAAGTAAACTGGTCGTTATCGATTATTGTTTTCTCTAAACTAATATTGTTTATTCTGGTATCTATCTTGTTAATATTGTAAAGTTCTATTTGGTCGTTTAAGTCATTTCTTATATTCGATTGAGTGAACTCACTTATATTAGATGGGTATACAACAATCTGTATTACTTTATTTTCTATAAGCCCAGTTATCATATCTGTTAAGTTATAGGATACTAATGATAAATTCGTGTTTAATAATAATGACAATAACTCAACACCTCCGTTACCAATAGATAGGTAATTTACTATATTATTATAAATACAAACATATCCATGTACCGATATAAAATCACGGGTAATTTGCAATGTTTGTATTCGTGAATTAACGGTATCACTACCTATATCCTGACTACTAATCTGATAACTTGTATTTTCTAAAACATCGTTATAATAAAAATGTCCTCTATACTGCATACCGTTATACACAAACGGTGTATATATATCTTTCTCAAATGTTACACTACTTGCTGATGATCCTATACTTCTAATCGCACTAGTGTTACCATCCCCGTACATTAGTTTATTATAACTAACTAAACCTTTGGTATAATCATTCGTTATAGCATCAGTTTGTGTTTGTGTTAAACTTATAGTACCTGTTGATTTCCCTATTGTGCTATATGGTTTAATCGAAAACAACACATCTTCTGTATTTTCAAAATGATACTGTCGAGCATTAGAAATATTAGGCTTATTCATGTAAACATCTAATATATAAACATAGTTATCAATAACTACACTGATATTATAATCCGCTACTCCGCTATTTAAACTAACTGATATTTTGTTACCTGATACTGTAATAGCATAGTTCGCAGTTACATCTTTATGTGATATAGATGTTCTAAAAACTTTAATATTATCAGCGTTAATAACACCGCTGTATATTATATTTATCATATCGTTACTGCTATGTTTAATATCAATATCAATATAAACACAATTTAGATATGTTTTTATTTTATAGTATGTCTTATCTGTTATATATTTATCTACTATTAACTTATATAAGTCATTTATTGTTAATAGTTTTCTTTCTATTAAGTCTTTTTGCTTGTTTAAGCGATCTTTAATAAATACATATCTATCATTTACGAAGTCTAATGATATGTACTTTGAAATAAGTCTAAAAATATTATGTATCATTCAAAATATCCGATATATTATACAAACTATTATAGGTCGTACCTTCCACAAAAACCAAGTAATAATTACCATCATCCATTATTGAGTTTATGTACTTTGTGTATGTTACTAATGTTCTTTTAATTTTATTATTAGTGGATAAATCATCATACTCAATCGTATCCTTAATTCGGTTATGTATATTATTAAAAGATGTTAATGGTATGATGTACTTTTTATACTTTGATGGATATGTTGTTTCACTAACAACATCGTATTCTATGTTTTTCTCAACACTACTATTATTATGGTATTTGTCTAAATATTCAATAAATACATTCTCATTTTGGTGGTCTATATAATACTGTATGGTTATATCAATATCGTTAGATTCTTTATCAAAATATAGAACATTATCTATTCGGTATTTATAATTTGCTTGATGGTCTGATAGTATTAAGTCATATGGATAAGCGTGTGGTATTTCTATTTTACCGTCTTTAATTTTACTGGTAAATGTATATATACCGCCATCATTATCATTATGAATATCACCATTGGTTACTTCACTGTCTATTATTTCATTATTGTTAAAAACATTATAGTTACCATTAGAAACCGTACTATTATTTAGTATACCTATTGTTTTATAGATAACATCATTATTTTCCATAATCACATTACCTACTTGATGTATTACAGATTCAGTATCAACACTACTACATATAATACAAAACTGTATGAAATCAATATAGTCATTACCACTGGTATTTATTCTTGAATACATAAATGATACAACATCATTTTTATTCATATTATATGTTTTTAATTGTACATCGCTTTTACTTAAACGATATTTTCTATCAATACTATATATAAAATTACCTCTATACATAGTATCACTAACAGGGTTGTCGCTTATAACAAGCATTGTTTCATATGTAATTACATTAGGGTATATCTTTAAAATATTATTAACATCACTATTAGAATTAGTGTATGTTTTAGTAGTTCTGATATTTACACCTAACCTAAATGGATGGTTATTTACTATTATATTACTCATTATTTTTCTTTTTAATTATATATTTTATAATTAGTTCTTTTAATTCATCAAGGTTTTTACTTTGTTCATCGAATCTACCATTTAGCCCATTAAATCCATATTTTAGTTTTCGTGTTTGTTCATCTAGTGCTATTTGGTGTTCTTTTAACATTTTAATTTATATGTTTATTATACTATCGCTATCGTGTATATTTAGGTTAAGTATATCATTACCATCAATTGTGTTTTTATATGCGGTCTTAACTGTATATTTTCTATATTTAGGTATAATAATTGGTATAGTTTGTTTATTTGTACCACTAGTTATTGTATGGTCGTATATTATATACTCTCTTGGGTTATATGTACCTCCACCTATCATATAATCTATGGTTTTTTTAAGTACATTTACATAGTTAAATGAATGGGAATCGGCAAATAAGTAAGTAGAATTAGTCCTAACCATTGCTGTTGTTAATGATGGTCTCTTTCCCGATTCGGTTTTGGTTATACCGTCTATTATATTACCATTTATCGATATACTAAAATTATTAGTTGTTGTCTGTATTCGATATGAATCTATGATTTTATTTATAAACCTGCTTATCTCAAATGTGTACCTAAACATCCCATTCGGTAAAGTGGTAACTATATCATTACTATAATAATCTATTTCAGAGTTAAGTATTTTACCATCTAAATCTATCCTATAATTACTCATGTTCTCAAATGTATTAAAGAAAACATTATGTAATGGTCTACTCGTTAATAGTGATGTATTGAAACTGAAACTACTACCATAATTAACTTTTAAATTATCGTATGGGGATATAGTTAAGTATACATCATCTGATATATCTTTAATATCAATATTATTTAGATTGTATATACGAAGAGGGTTATGGTTGTAATAGATTAAATCATATAAGTTACTATTAGGTATAGTCCTGTTCATTGTTTGATTTTCACCATCTGATTCTTGTCCTATACTCGCTACTGTTGTTCTATTATCCATAGTGAGAACACCATTAACTGCTGATGATACTATATGTGAGCCAGCAGATTTAACAATTGACAATGTTGATTTCAAATACCCTCTTCTATTTTTCATATAGGTATTAACAATAAAAGGATATGTTCCGTTTGCTAAATCACTACTTATAGTAATAACACCACTACTAGCATTAAGTGATATACCCGTAACCGATGAAGGGGTTGTATGATTAACATCGCTAATATGTGTATAGTTACTTACCGAAGGAGTTATAGCCGTAACACTACTATTTACGCTAGGGTAAGTAATAGAGCCAGTTGTTATTATTTGTGAAGTAGGATGAAATAATTCTATACGCCTATCTGAACCTATATATATGGCGATTTGTTCTCGTATTACGCCTACATTTCCACGTTTTATAATATCAATGTGGTTATTAAGACCACTACCATGTGCACGTTCTTCTATTTTTATTTCACCAGTCTTACTATCCACATTTAAACCATCGGTATCATCAACTAAGTTAAATGTAGCACCTTCCGTATTAAAGTTACTAATAATTGGGTATATACTAACTGAACTACCTCTAAATGTACCCGTGGGGTATGTTACAACTCCGCTAATATTTCGTTTAACATCATCGTCTTTAAATATGCTATTTATTAAGTAATGGTCTTGTGTTATTTTATAAAAAGAAAAATCTTGTATACTGTCTCTCTTTAATGTGAAACTATTATTGAATATATCATTATGTGTGTTGTATTCTTCATAATCGTTAGGTGATATATTATTACTAGAAATAGAACTCAACATAGTATTTTTTTCAGAATCAGATAGATTACTAATAAAACCATTATCATTTGTTTCTATCTGCCCGTATGACCTGATTACTATCTTTTGATTATCATCTGTATCATTATAAACAATACGAATGGTTATAGCGTTATTATTATGCCTATTATGTTCAAATAGCCCATTACTACTAATTCTGTAAAATATTGAGGGTGCTGATACTATGCTTTTATAATTATGTAGTACGATTGAAATTTTTGCAACATCAGGTACAATATTACCATTCAATATACCTAATATTTTATACGGATCACGTTTACCTATACTTGACTTACTATATGCTTTTAAAACCTGTAAATAATCATTATTATTTTGCCCATCAAGTCTCTTTATACCAATATCTATCCCTAATTGGTCTATTATGTTTTCAGGTTGGAATAGATTTAACTTGTAAGGTGTAGCAGTACGGTTGTTTATAATAACATCGTCTAATTTAATATGAGTTACTACAATATCATTCTCTAAATCTACGAAATAACCACCTTTTATATATTGAAAAAAACGACCATCTACTGTTGTGTTACTTCCGTCTATTTTTATTTCTGTTGATGTTTTTAATAATGTGTCATTTGGTCTATATATTTTATTATCTTTAATATAATAAAACTCACCATTTATTTTCATTATATCAGTAACATTTTCAATAGTATCAATTATTCTAATATCTACGGTAGTATCATCCTGTTTATACAAATAAGTAATATACCCATCCATAAGAGCAACACTAAAAACATCGTTAATTACCAGTTCTTTATCGTATTCATAATTATTTTCGTTATATTGGTACTTATATATATAATCTTCATTATCATTGATATTTAACGGTGTTAGTCCATCATTCCTATATGTGATAGTTATATTAGTACTATTCACATTATCAATTAAAACTTTATTAGTCAAGTCATGACGGTATGCGTTTAATCTGTACCTTGTTTGCTTTTTAAAATAATCGTGATTACCTAAATCTCCATTATCTGTTATATTATTTAATATATTATTATCGTTTAGATTATTTATATAATCTAAATCGCTTTGTGATATTATTCCGTCTTTATCATAATCATATTGTTTATTATAATCAGTATCATTATGTATTATACGGTAACTACTATTAGTGCTAGTACCTATACTGTTAAATGGTTTAAATGGATTATTATTACCTATTCGTATTTCTATACTATCAAACACAGGTGATTCTAATGCGATATATCTATCGGTTGAATTAACCACCGTATCAGCAACTGAATATGTTACTGTTTTTGACAATTGTAAAGTACCGTTAAAATAATGATATTGTTTATATTCAAATGTACTACTATTGAATATATATACTTTATTTTGAGATATTGTTACTTTTGGATTTGTATATCCACTAACTGTAGGAATAACCGTAGAGTTATCCATCATTACTACATCAGATTCTATGAATGATTGATAATGATCATATCGGTTAATTGCTACTGTGGTAAAAGGAGTAGAACTTCGTCTAAATGATATACTTTGTATATTTTTTAGAATAGAAGCATCAATAACACGAGTAATGTAAACACCATCTGGTATGTAATATGTATCAATTTCATATATGTTTTTTACTTTATTCCTTACCTTATATCTATTGTACTCTTTTACTATATAGTTTGTAATTAACGACACAAACCTATAAATATGATTATAGTTATTGCGATATACTAAATTACCGAAAACACGGTTTATCTCGGCTATGTTAAATAATCTATCTGTTATGTTTCTCATTTTTACTTAATCTCGATAATGTAATATATAGGATTGTCCATTTATTATATTATCAATACCACTATAATCTATAATAGCATAATAAACATCAGCATCTTCAATAATAAAACTTGATTCGCTTTTTTTATAGGTTATGTTTCTTATAGGTATAGCATTAGATAATACTTCTATTGATATGTAAGTTGTTCCTGTAAAAACTGTATCTTCTTTAAAATAAACTATATTATTATAATAATCTATTCTATCTATTCTAGTATCAACTATATCACCTATTACTATGTTTTTAGGTATAGTTATACTAGTCCTATTTACTTCCGCTGCATACGTTTCCGAATTAGTTAATTTACTCAATGTTGTTGATGTAGGTATAATATAAAAAGGTATAGAAAAATCAACTTGTGATCTTATGTTTAATATCCTTTGGTTTGTTGCTTTAAAACTACGCTGTTTTTGAGTATTACTATACTTTATATCAATAGCATAGTCATTATTTCTTTCTAATGTAATATCATTATCAAAAAGTAAGAATGATTCATTTGTATTTATGTTAGTCATCCGCACGTTAAAAATAACAGCATCGTTATCGTTATTATAACCAACAATAGTATCAATATCAGCATAATATGATGTAACTAGAACATCCGATAACAGTAATATATTACACCTTGCTTTAAATTCTTCTAATGTAGTTTCATTTCTATACACTACATTATCTTTTATAGTCGGATCATTTAATAGTAAAAGATAAACATATTGACGGGCTAGTGGTAAACCTGTTAATATAGTCCCCGTTCTTGTAAATATAGTAGCGTTTAGGTCTTGATGGTTATCCATTTACTTATATTTTACCATATTCTTATGTTTCAATAATTGTTCCTGGCGTCAATTTACTATAATCGACACCATCTTCAAAGTTTTTTATTTTTTTACTTTTATCCATATCCGATGCTGTTACATATAAATTATGATAAATTGCCTTATTTCTCACTTTCTGACTTTCATTTAGTTCATTTCTTGTTGCTTGTACTAAATCATAAATACCGCTTAAACTAAACTTTGTAATCGTATCAAGTAATTGAATTACATTTTTAATCAAATTATCATACTGTATTAGTAGGTTAATTCTAGGTAATTCAGGTGGTTTATTATCTAAATTAAATATCGTTGGCTTACCTTCATTAGCTGCCCTAGCATCTGTAAATGTTATTATACCTAGAAAAAGTAACCTATATGTCTTCAAACCTTTATTAGCTATTAGTAAAGCCCTATATATATCTATAAAATCAACAATATTATTAGGTATGGGTGTAAATATAGTAGTAGGTACTGGGTTTTTTACATCAATAAGCCGAAATGGATTAAAGTTTAAAGTACCACTAGTGTGCATTGAATCTGTATCGTGTTTATTTTTCTCTTTTCCGTTAGTTGTTACAGTTGATACTGACTCCGTATTACTATTTACATTATTACTTACCGTTCCGTTTTCTACTCGTATTAAAGTTCTAATTTCAGGAGGTAGCCCTCTTATATATTTATCAATAACAGCATTTTCCCGCTGTGCGAATTTTGAAAAAGCCATACCAATATCAGTTGCTATACTATTTACTTGTTTATTTACTGTTTGTTTATTCTTTTCGCTTTCACTTAATCGTATATTTTGGTTTTTTCCGTCATCCCCATCACCACCGTTATATATATAGGTATATGGTTTATTTATTTCTCTATTCAGTCCATCTATCACTTGATTCAGTTCTTTTATTTTATTATTATTCATTACCCTAACGACTGATATATGAAGAAGTCTACCACCACTTGATATCTCTTTTCTATTTCGTGTCGCTTCTATCTCGGATCGTATATCATCTCTATCCCTAATCGTATTGTTTCTATCAACCAAGTAATCTTGTAGCCCTGAGTTAATCTTATCTATTATCTCGTACTCTATAATAATATCTATATTAGAACCATCGTATACATAATTATTTATCACTTCTTTACCAATACCACTTATTCCAATATATGATGATAATCCTATATACTGGCGTATATAATCAATAGGCATTATTATAGATATAATATCAATATCAACTGATGTTAGACTAAATCTAATGTCTATTTTCAGATTATCACCTAATACAGGTGATACCGTTGCGTTTTTTAATAGAGTCGCCATATTATTTAACTATCTCTTCATATTTTAGTATGTTTGGACTTAACTCAGCACCGTTAATTATAACTGGGTATGTTAATATCTGATCGTTTATAAAATTTCTACGTATCGTATTTAAATCGGTATTTGACGCATTATCTGCTATAGCTCTTACCGAAAAACTTGTCGCTAATTCCAAAATAGATCGAATAACACCTCCACGTACAGATGTACCAATAATGAAGGATAATACAGTAGCAGCAGTACCAGTTATACCTAGAGCCACTAAAACTTGAGGTAGAACAAAACTAGCCGCTAAAGTAACTGCAATAAGTGAAACTGTTAATAAAGTACTATCAAGTATCGAACTAATACTGTTATACCATGTTGTCCCTTCGTATAGATAGTTATATGATACATTAGTGTGCATCTGTAAACCACATGTAGTCAAACCTGATATAACATCATGTTTAACATACTTACATCTGAACCTACCTAATGTTTTGTACCTAGTTGAATAAATATCCAGCCAATCACCTACTCTAATATCTGTATTCAAAGTAACACTTACTACCCCGTTATAATAATGTCTTACCACTTTTTTTATAACAGAGTTTCTAAAATTAGTCTTACCATGTAAACTATAATCATCCAGAAACCCGCCTTCACTTACTGTGCTATAATTATTTATTACAACATTATGTTCCAAAGGTGATGTTACCCCTTGCCCTGTTAATGCTAACTCAAAATCATCAACAGTGTATCTATCATCCCGTATATCATCGGCATCTAACCCATATATGTACTCAATCCTTACCTTTGTGGGTAACTGTTCTGTTTTAATCCGCATTTTACTTATGTCCACATCACTTATATAATGTGTCCTATTTCTATGCGATAACCTCATTTTTTGTGCTTGATCGTGGTATTCTTTTATATTATCACTTATAGTCGACCTTTTATCTTCATCATTAGTGTTAAGATAATTTGATACTGATGTATAGTATTGTTTTCTTATATTTTTTAACTTATCTATTTCTTTTCTTATATTTATACCCTTACCTTCCTTATCTATAACATACTCGCTTGGTATAAAAAAATCATTATTACCACTTATAGTTAGTGTATTCTGTAAACCGAAGTTATCTATATAAACATCCTTATCTGGCTGAAGTAGATTAGCATTTTTTATTAGATCAAACATCGTATCATTTATATCAATTATCCATTTTAAATCATCTAAATGTTCATAAGATCGGATATTTATATTATCATCAATAAATTTATCATTTATTAACGCACTTAATAAATCATTCTGTTCCTTTATTTTAGTTGCGGGATTTTCAAACAAAGATGAAAAAAACTTAGAAAGACGAGTAAAAAAACCAGCATCGTATACATCATCATCAACAGAATCTATGTATGTATCAGATAAGTTAGCCTTTCTAATTGACCTAACACCAGAGTAATCCGCTGCTTTATGTATTAAATCAGTTAAAGTATTATAGCTAATATTTGTATAGTCTTTACTAATATTGTTATTCAAATCCCTTGAATATGAACTACACCCGACTATAATATAATCATTATCATATGTTACTGTTTGTATATATCCATTTAATATAGTATTATCCATACTATTATACAATCGGCTACTACATTGTATTGATATTTTATTTTCTTGTCTTATTATTTTACTATTCCTATTACTAGAAGAACTATCACCATCTGTAATATTCCTTATTATATAATCAGGGTCTGATATTTTAATCTCACATACATGACTTGGTGAGTCTTCTTCATAATAGTAAACCATATCTACTATATTATCAGATATATTATAGTAATTAACAAATGTAACATTTTTACTGGTATTGCTTTTAAAATACAAGGATATATTTTTAAATATATTCAAATGTGGTAATATTTTACAGTTATATATAATGTTGTTTATTTTAAACTTGTACCTTGCTTGTTCCTGGTTTATAAAATCATCTAATTTTAAATTTTGACGGGATGGTACTGTTTTTGTTAATTCGTCATTATATTGTTTTAATAGGTTTTCACTTCCTATAGCGAGAATGAATCTATATGAGTCTATTATTTTTGTAAGTAAATCTCCTGATTTTATCAAGTTAAAGAGCTTATAGTAAGAACTATGTATATTATTTGAAAGTAAATGATTAATATGCTTACGATCTTTAACCCCGTTCATTAGTTTTGTTAAAAACCCGTCTTTAATAAGTAATGGAATTAGATAGTTTGTAACTGTTTTTTCTAAATCGTCTTTATCTTCTTTACTACCAGTGTAATTTACAGCATATTCAATTACTTTGTTTACCTTTTCTATATCTTCATCACTTGAACTACT
>JAAHTH010000095.1_pt1 | contig 10849 bp, 3 predicted proteins | sample 6116091 | NCBI WGS metagenome assembly JAAHTH01 (sample SAMN13939990, study PRJNA603662) | sponge metagenome | isolation source: marine sponge | host: Mycale hentscheli | place: New Zealand | collected 2006
GGCCGTTAGACGCGGAAGTGATGGTCACATTTGAGCCTGCAGCTAGGTAAGATGTACCATCTATCAGATTTGTGAGAGACCCTGAAAATCCAAGTGTTGCTCCTAGCGATCCCGTAACCCCTACATTACCTGCAAAATTAGATCCAGAGATTGTGGCTACTACAGAGTCGTTTATAGCAAGAGTGACATCGCCTGTGGCGCCGCCGCCGGTCAATCCTGTGCCTGCCGTGACAGATGTGATATCACCGACTGTTCCGTCGTTTGTAATTACAATTTGACCATTAGAAGAAGATGAAACTGTAATTCCTGCACCTGCTGCAAGATAGGAGGTTCCGTCTAAGAGATTTGTCAATGATCCTGAATAGCCGAGCGTTGATCGAATGGATCCTGTGACCCCTACATTGCCTGCGAAGTTTGATCCTGATATTGTTGCTACAACAGAGTCGTTAATGGCAAGCGTGACATCTCCAGTGGCTCCTCCCCCGGTTAATCCTGTGCCGGCTGTGACAGATGTAATATCCCCGGTAATGCCTGCCACAAGATTGGCACGGGTCATCTTTCTCAAAGCCGTAGCATCATTATCGTAAATAAGAACTAAGTCGGCGTCGTCGGCTGACGTAGCAGCAGGGAATCCTGTTATGGCACCTGCTCCTAAGGTTCCAGACGCAACGGAGCCTGACAATAGATTGTGAGTCCTTATCCTCGTAAACGTCATCTCAGATATTCCCTTATCATTATTACCTAGGCGCTTGGTCTATAGATTGCTGAGATGCTATCGTCAGAGAGCGGTGCTAACTTAAGATTAATTGTGCTTCCTGTTAATTCATAGTCCCCAGAGGTTCCAGAAAGCTGGAGAAGACCATTGACGAACAACATGAGGTCTGTACCATTAATAGGCGCTTTATCCAAGCTGAAGGTTAAATTCGTGCCATTCTTTGTTCCAGTAGGTTGCTCTCCAAATACGATAGCTTGTTGCCAAGACGCCTCTGTCGGAGACTTTGCAACTAGAACTGATCCGCTGCTAGGCGCATTGGAGGCGCTGATGTGTACGACTGTTGAAGACGTCTTGAGCGTTCCTATTCCCTGTTTAGCATCGAGGGCTCCGCTAACAACAACATCACCTCCAAAGACGGATGTTCCCGCAGTTGAAGTACCTTGTGACCCTATTGTTCCTGAAACAAAGAGGTTTGTATCTGCAAAGCTTACAGGATCAAGGCTTGCAGCACCACCGCCTGACATTATTAAGACTTGATCGGTAGATCCTTCGGACATCTTGATCATTGCCCGGCCGCCGGCTTCGATCTCTATGTCATCAGCCTGGAATCTAATGAAAGTATCAGCGTCATTCTTATGATTTATGTACTCACCAACCTCCATATTTCCACCCACAGATAGCTTTACGCCGGGAGTGCTTGTTCCAATCCCAACCTTGCCGTCTGTGGTGACAACAAACTGGCTTCCGACTGCTGCGTCTGCTAGATTTACTGCTAAGGTTCCTGATATCGCAACATCTCCCCCAAAGACTGCAGTTCCTGACACTGCTGTCCCTCTTGAGTCAACAGTTCCGCTTACAAAGAAGAATGCGTCTGTCCCGATATCGCTTGGAGAGTCTGGAGCTGCAGGAGCAGATTGCCCACCGACAAAAGCTGTTGACCCCGTAGTAAAAATCGACTTATTGGTTGTCGAAGCAAAGAATGTATTTCCTGCTGTGCCGCCACCAGTAGAGGTTATCGTAACTTGCCCATTTGTTGCAGATGCTATCGTAATATTTTCTCCTGCAACCAGATAAGACTTGCCATCAGATAAATGGGTAAGTGACCCGGATATATTTGATACTTTCAGAGCATCTGTAGTTTTATTAAAGGTGAATGCAGAGTCACCTGCAAATGACCCCCCGTCGTTAAATTGTACCTGAGTATCTGATCCTCCTGGTGTACTTGTGCTGCTTCCGATCGTTGCAGACAAGTAATTGCCAACATATATAAATCCTCTTGCAAAAGCCGGAATCTTTCCGGAGTCATAATCTTGTAGAAATAGCACTCCGTTGTAATAGTCAAAAGTCCAGTCAACCTCATCCAAGAGGGGTATTTCGTCACCTATCTGGTTGGCATCGCTACCATCAGCTTCATAAATTTTTAAAATGTAAGGATTGGGTGCTTCTTGAGAAAAGTTAGGCGGAATGAGCTGTAGCTTACCTAGAGTTTCATGAACTAAAGTCCCGTTTGTAAAAGGATATGTTCCTGCTTTTGTATTGGACGATAAGCTTGTATAGTTCCCAGTCATAAATAGCTTATACCCGTGTGGGCCGGAGCTTTGACTTCCATCTCCGCCGCCGCCAGTTGCAGAATCTGCATCGTAGGTAGTTCCAGTTATTGCAGCAACTGTAAAGACCACATACTCAGCTGTCTTTGCTCCACCATTAGATGCGCTATAAATGCTAAAGTCAATTCTTGATGCTGATAGCGGGATATCCTGGCCGAAAAGAGTTTGCGACCCTGCCTGAATAGTAGATCCGATTACTTCCTGAGCATCAGACTTAATATTAGAAGTGTTCGCTCGGCCGGCCAGCTTCTTAAAAGCGTACTGTACACCGGTTCTATCTGTCTTACCTGCCATCTTAAGTCCTAGCTATACGCAACCTGAATTCGCGATACCTTTCCTGTAAAGTATTTGTGACTCGTAATCCTTATTATAACATATTCAGGTGATGACGCAGTTCCATTGAGCGTCTCTCCGTTAAATGTGCATATGTTACTTGCTCCATCAACATCAATTGCGGACGTGAGATCTCCGCTTAATCCCCCAGTACCATCGGACACGACTCCCGCCCCGGGTGAAGGTTTTGCGAGATCTAAATAGCCTGTTTTTCCAGGAATCTTAACATCACAGTAAACATTTTTACTTGTATCTAAGCTACCAGAATTAGTTCCTGATCTGGCTACAAGTGTTGCGTCACCATACAGGGTTATAGTAATTTGGGGTTGATCATTCGAAGTATTGTTTTGGAAGTATCTTTCGTACTCACGCTGATTGACTCCTAGGGAGCTGTAATTCGGATTGTGATCTGGAGCCTGCAAGGAGCCTCCGTCACCTGCTGACCTGTAGTCACCTCCTAGTACGCCCGACAAAGGAGAAATCATGAGGTCATTATAAATCAGAGCCCCTGCATAATGCCCTAAATCACTTGCGCTATTCATTGATGATGTGGAGGACCACTTGCTGGACTGTAGTATCACAGAAGCTTGACTACCGTATGTTCCAGACTGTATTCTGTACTCTTCGCTGGTAAAGTACTCATTATTGTTAAGGTCAGAAGAATTTGAGCTAGTGAATACTAAGAACGCACCCTTCTTAAAGTCTGCACTTGTGACATTAGACTTAAGTGGGTGCTTAACCCTAGTTGATCCCGTTACTCCATAAGCTGTTGAACCAAAAGGACCAGGCAAGCTTTCACTTCGACTAAAGGTTATGGAATGAGTTACAAATATCGGAAGCTCTTCAGAATTAGAAACTCCAGTGAGTAGTGCAGCTTTGGTAGAGTCATCACCAGAATCAAGCTGGTCCGTCACTCCCGATCCGCTTATGACAATACTATTAACAGAGAAATTTGTAGTCGTTGGAGTGGTGACTGCACTTGATAGAGCAGAATACACGTTCTCATATGAATTATCAGACTGGTACTTCAGAGAAGAGGAGCAGGCGACGAAGTAAGCTATTCCGCTTTGGTAGTATGGACTGCCACCTTGAAAATTATCAATTACCTGATTGGTGATTGCAAGCGCATTAGAATCATTATCATTCACCCACTCTACATAGCTTGTCTCACGGTCTGAACCTGTTACGGTGTGAATAACCCGAGCATAATTCCAGCCATTTCTCTGATCTGTAGTCGATACTCTATATTTTCCAGTTCTATAGACCTTGTTGTAATCAGAAACTCCATTACTAAATTGAGCGGCGGCATAATTGCTAAAGCTTATAAAACCAGAGCCGTCTGAAGTCACGTGAGTACCGCTTCCTGATCCGGGGCTGCCGGCGCCTGCTGAGCCTGTCAAGTCTAAGGACTGAATTACTGCACCGTTCACCTCTAGTTTTAATGTCCCTGTAAGTGCTTTATCGAAAGACTTGGCGACGTAATTTGTTCCGTTTACCAAAACTTGCGGGTTAAGATCTCCTTCAAAATTTGAAGATCCGTCAAAAGTTGCAGCTCTAATATTGTTGCTGGAGGTTGCAACCTGATATGACCCATTGACGTCAACAGCTGATCCTAGACCTGCAGATCCGCCCACAGAGGTGTATCCAGTTATTGCCTTAGATGAACCGAAAGAAAGTTTTGATGTGACCCCAGTTGAATCAGCATCAACCTGCGAAAGGATCGGCGCTGAGACTGTTGTTCCGGTGCCTGCGCCAAAGTCGACCTCTATATAATCAACTTGTCCCGTCCAAGAAGTGTCTGCCTCGACTCGCATACAAATATATTCAGAGTTTGCAATGCCCTGTCGACCAAAGTTGGCTATGTTAGCCGCATTCAAGCTAGAATCAAAAGAGACATCATAGCATCCGTCATTGTCCTCGTAGCTGTTTAATGAAAATGCGGACGCTAAATCAAGCCACCCGGTTGCGCCTGCTGTTCCTGACGGTATTTTTAAAAAGACTCTTATGCGAGAAGAGTTTAGACTAGTTGCTGCTGTAACAATAGTAGAAGAAGACCCACTCATCAAAACGTTGGCGGTGTACTGTGTTGCACCAGATCCGTTTTGAAAATATCTGTAAAAAGTTCTTAAACCAGACTGACTAGAATAATTTGGATTCTCAGAGGGTCCGTTTGCTATACTCCCACCATCAGCAGTATTTCTAAAGTCACCTGCATATACATTGTTTAGAGGTGATCTCAAAGAAGAACTGAAGAACTGCAATCCGTTGGAGTGCCCTCCATTAGAAGCTGAAATATGTTTGTCTGAGCTCCAGGCATTCGAACCAGCAGTCACATCAGACTGACTGCTAAAGGAACCTGACTGTATCCTGAACGTCTCTTCTCTAAATGCCTCTCTATTTGCGGTTGAACTTCCAGAGAGCCTGTAAAGAAGTATGCCTGAAACTGAGGTTGTTCCTGCGTTTGTCAGGTTTGCTTTTAGCGGATGCGTTACATTGACTGACGATGTCACTGCCCCGACGAGCATTGCATCCTGAGTGATGTGGCCAACTCCTGTTAAATGCAGAACCTTAGTGTGATTTTCTCCGCCACCAGTATCTATAGTAGGCTTAGACTGGCCTGACATGCTTACGTGAGTCGAGGAGAAAGTTATCTGATTTTTATCGTATACGTTTCTGTAAGCATTTGAGACAGCAACCTTATACCTCATATTACCTGATAGGAAATATTCAACACCGGATAGGTGGACAGAGCCTGACATTTCTACTGTTGCAGTATTAGTTGATGCTGCAAGAGCATCTGAGTTGGAATCATTTATCCATTCCACATAATTTGTCTCTAGCGAGCTTCCATCAGTGAAGTGAAGCACACGAGCATAATTCCACCCACTTCTTTGACTGGATGTAGAAATAAGATATCTGCCAGTTCGGTGCTGGAAGAAACTAAATGTATTTCCATCTTGCTGGATTGCAGATCCTGTAATTGACAAGTTTGTAAATCCGGAGCCGTCAGAATTCAGATAGGTTCCCGAACCTGAGCCTGGAGCACTTATTCCTCGAACAGTAGCATCTGTAGACCCAGAAAGACTTGCAGTGGCAATTACAGCGCCGTTTACTTCAAGGTGAAGATAGCCCTGCTCTGCATTACCAAAGCTTTGGGAGACATAATTTAGTCTTGCACCTGAAAGCCCGGCTTCAACATCGGCATTAAGATCTCCGGAAATGCTTTGGGTGTGATTAAAAGCTGCAAGCCTAATATTATTACTACTAGTTGCCACATTATATGCGCCATTAACGTCAACAGCAGACCCATAACCTGCTGAAGCTCCTACGCTTGTATATCCCGAAACAGCATTAGAAGATCCAAACGACAAGAATACGTCGGTACCTGTCTCAAAAGAGTTGATATCATCAAGATCAGGTGCAGGTGATGGAGCAAGAAGCTTTAGAACCTCATTGAATCTGTCAATTGCGACGCCTGTGTAGGTCTTGTTTGTGAAGCTAGTAAAAAGCCCATCTTCATATGTTCCGTCTTCAGGTGTTCCAATGGTTCCGGATATTACAACTGTGTTGCTACCTGCATCTGTTACTATGGCATTGTCAAAAGAGATCGTAGTAACATTAGCAACTTCTGGATCTCCGTCGTTTTCTTTTACTGTTACTGATCCTCCACCTCCTGACGTGGCGATAGTAACCTGGCCATTAGAGGCAGATGTCACAGTAATATTTGACCCTGCAACAAGATATGAAGTGCCGTTAGAAAGCTTAGTTAGAGATCCTGAAAAGCCTAACGATGCATCAATTGATCCGGTTACTCTGAGGCTGTCTCCCACTACAAGCGGTGATCCTCCGAACAAAGATCCAGAAATTATAACATCGCCACCGAACACTGCAGATCCCGAATTTGAAGATCCTCTGCTACCGACGGAACCGCTTACGAAGAAAAAGACGTCAGTTCCAACATCAGATGGAGCATCTGGAACGGCAGGTGAAGATTGCGGTCCTACGAATGCCGTTGCACCTGTAGTAAAAATTGAACCTACAGTAGTGGAGATAAAGTGAGAACCACCACTTCCTCCTCCTCCTCCGCCACCAGATATGGTTATCTGGCCGTTAGACTCAGATGTTATGGTGATATTGGGTCCGGCAGCAAGATAAGAGCGACCATCAGTGAGATTTGTTAAAGATCCGGATATGCCTGCGGGCGCAAAAATATTTCCGCTGGTTAGTAGATCTCCTCCGAAAACAGCAGTCCCTGACGTGGCTGTATTCTTGCTACCTACTGCCCCGCTAACGAAGAAAAAGACGTCATTACCTATATCTGCTGGAGCATCTGGAACTGCAGGTGAAGATTGGGGCCCAACAAATGCAACTGCTCCAGTTGTAAAAAGTGAACCTACAGTCGTAGATTCAAAAAATCCGGCATCGCCGTGGTCGTGAGGTGTCCCCGTAATAGTGTAGACTGCTTGAATGACGCTTCCTGATTGCGGAGGATTCGTGAAATCTACTTGATTATTTCCAACATCATAAACATAGTCAAAAGATGACCCGGAAAGCATGAGGAGGCCATTGACATATACCTGTACCTGAGTTCCATCAGAAGGAGTGTTTTGCAAATTATAGTCGGTAATACCTGCAGAAGATTCTTGGGTCAGCATCTCCTTTTTAATTTCGCCTTCAACGCCTACAGTAGATGCGATAGTCACTGTGTCACCGGCAGCAGTGACAGTCACGTTTGTTCCGCCTACTATGTCAATTTTATGACTTGCTCCGGTAGCTGTTCCTGCATCAGACCCTATTTGCTTGACTACGTTGTCATCAAGCGAGATGTGGCCTGTTGATACTGTGAAGTCTGCGGCAGTAAAAGATGCAACTCCTTTGTTGGATGTTGTAGCATCTTCTGCAGAGATCGTGACTGTCCCTCCAGTGGCAGAGGTGTCTATTGCCTCTCCCCCGGCAAAGGTAAGAGTGTGGCTTGATGCAATTGCGGTTCCGCTGTCTGATGATGCGGTCATCATAACATGAGGTGCTAAATTTAAGTGACCGGCATCAAATGCAAAATCAGCTAAATTTACACTTTGAGATAGAGTTAAGTTAGATCCCGAACCGCTGTCAATAAGCGCTATTCCGTCTCCGGGAACGATTACTCTCTCGTTAGTAAGTGTTCCATTCGCAGATAAAACTACGTAAGTTGCATCGACAGGAGCTCCACTGGCAGCTGCCGCCAAAAGGTCAAACTCGGTCCCTGTGTCATTCTTAAAGTAAAGCTTGCTGTCAGAGCTTTTAACGTATATTTTTCCGTATCCGGAAACAGCTGCTGGCGTATAAGCAATTTCATCAAGAGAAATTGCACCCTCTATGGTAATCTTTTCGTTAGGAGAAGCAGTTCCGACTCCTAGCTGGCCCTGGCCATTTACGGTCAGTACTTCATTTGATCCCGTAGATAGATTGAGAACATCTCCAGATCCATCCTGGCGTACCAGTAATGTCGTCTGTGTATTACTAGTGTTATCGTCTCGAAATTCAACTAAAGGGAATGATCCGGCTTCTGCTATGTTTCGTTTCACGTAGAGGCCGTAGCCGGATGAAATATCTTGCTCAAACCACCCTGCTGCATAGCCCGTAGCTTTTATTGCTGCAGCAGATGTTGACTCAGAATCTACAAGTAAACCGTGGTATGCTCCGGTCTCATTTGCATCGATAAAAAGCGCGTCGGTGTTGTCAGAGGTCGAGGTTTCAACTTCAAGCTTTGCATCGGGAGAAGATGTTCCAATTCCTACATTTCCTGTACTTCTCTCGATTAGGACTCGAGTATCTACAGTTGACTGTTGTCCGCTTTTTACGTGAAGGCTGTTGTCGCCGCCGTCATATACTACCCTAAAACCGTACGCATTAGAGGTACCGAATCCAGTCGAAGCTCCCCCAGATTCTTCGATAAGGTCAATTGCTGCATCATCATCTTGGCCTGCTGCGACAGTTATGTTCTCCATAGCCACGGAGCTTGCGTATCCCTGTCCCACCTCAAGGCGAGATACAGGTGCTGCAGTCCCTATTCCGACATTGCTTCCAATTGTTACAGGATATAAATTAGTTCCGTCTTGAGTCCATCGACTTGAGCCTCCGCCTCCTCCGAAGCCGCCGCCTGAAGTATAAACAACTTGAACGATGCTCCCTGAGGTTGGTGGTGAATTAAAATCTACTTGATTATTGGCTTGATCGTAGAGGTAGTCACCCCCAGCTCCAGAAAGTCGAAGCACACCGTTAACATAGACAGTAATTGATGTGTAGTCTGACGGTGTTGTAGCGAGTGAATAATCTGTGGTGGTTCCGCTTGTCTCATCAGAAAGAACTTCTCTTACTAGACTAGCACCTGAGTCTCCGGTAATAACAACTTGCCCATTTGACGACGAGGTAATTGTGATATTAGAGCCAGCTGCAAGATAGGAAGTACCATCCGTCAACTTGGTAAGGGAGCCACTTAATCCAAGATCGGCGTTGATCGCTCCCGAAACAGCAAGATCTCCACCGAACGATGCAATCGTACCTAGATGCTTTACCTTGCTTCCCTTTGATCCAGAAACAAAAAAGTTAACATCAGTTCCTGGCATATTAGCTGCACCAACTCTTGCAGCTGCAGTACGAGTATCAATCGCTGTAATTTTAGTTGCAGCGATGGTCTTAATTTTTCCAGTCTTTGAATCAACAAAGAATTTGGTAAAATCTGCCAATTTTGACCTCGCTATCTAGACGAACTAAACATTAAAAATCGAAGTGGTTGGGACATTTAAATTACTTAAAATGTCTGCCTGGAATTCATCAAGGCTTTGAATCTCTTCAGGAGATAATTGTGTCACTACTGGTAGAGCTGCGTCGATAAAGGGTTTTGTTACTCTTGAGAAAGTATCTGTGTTGCAATTTTCATACCAGATTCCCCTAATACCGTTTCCAGCTTTTACTTGATCAATATTAGAAAAATCAGCAGATAAAAAATTCTCTCTTTGGGCGCCGTTGCCTTGAGATTGAGGGTCTGATATCACTTTAGTGAAAACAACTTCTACTGGAGCACGATAACTTTGACCACCTATTATTTGAGAGTCTGCTCTAGAATCAGGGGGCAAGACAGTATTTGTCTGTGCGATCACCGTATACGGTCTTTGCTCCATCATATCCCTGAACTGTCCGTACACATCATGCCTAAAAACGCATGAGGTATTTTGCGGAAGTGCGTTAAAAATGCCATACTTGAAACCGCGTATTATTACGCTAGTAGATCCGACTGCTCTCCAATCAGTCGCTCTATCAGTATTTACTATTCCATTTAAAACGCCCAGATTATCCTTGCCGTCACCAAAACCGTAGAACATCTTCATGAATTTTTCGTTCTGGTCGGGGACATTTATAAGCTTATTTACACCCGGGTCGGCTCGACATAACATGACATTGTCACCTACTGCTTCTGTATTAATCGACCCGAGAAACGGGACGACATCTTGATTTATAATCACCCCGTACTTATTGCTCGTGTAGGGAAAGCTCATGCTTGTGGTTATATTTGCATTTTCAACATTATTTAAATTTGTAATGGTTTCGATAGATCTTCTCGGGCCACTTATGCGTTCAATATCCTTGTAATCTTTCTCAAACGGGAAAGCTCTGGGCCATCTCTTGTCAGGCACAGGATCTGCTGGTGTGCCGGCGTAATTTCCTCTTACGTCACCTAGTAAGTAAAAAAGAGGGCCGGGGCCGTCTGTCAGGTGATTAAGCTGCCTGTTACAGTCAACCCTAAAGGTGTTGCCATTAGCATTTGCAATACCAAGGAAGTCAGGAACGGTAGAGTCCATATATTGCTCAGTTCCATCGGGAAGCCTTATACCTTTCAGGATAGAGCCAGAGTGGGGCGAACCAATTGAACTTGCAAAAGCTCTATCTATTCTTTCCCTTGCAAAAGCAGGTCCTACACCAGAAGGTTTGAAAACTCCCGGGTAGTTATCGATATAAGACCCTGTAAACTGGGTGTAATATGTTCCTGTATTTTGATCCAAAACATAAGAATTTCTCGCAAGGGAAACTGTGTCTCTCACATCCTCATGAACTGCGTCACTTGTCAGGAGCTGATTAAGCCCGGGGTGAGACCCTTTTCCTTCACGTGCTTGGGAGGCGTGTGGGGCCCGGGTCGCGTGCGCGGGGGGAAGCGGGG
>JAAHTH010003066.1_pt1 | contig 10841 bp, 11 predicted proteins | sample 6116091 | NCBI WGS metagenome assembly JAAHTH01 (sample SAMN13939990, study PRJNA603662) | sponge metagenome | isolation source: marine sponge | host: Mycale hentscheli | place: New Zealand | collected 2006
GTATGAGAGATCCTTTCTCTCCTGCAGGAAAAGGTTCTCCGAAATTGGTAGCATCTCCTATTGATGGATATGAAGTTCATATGCAAAAATGGGGTGGTATGATGATTGAAGATCCTACGAAAGTAGTTGACCTTAGATTATCTGTAGACTAATATAAGATTGTAAAAGCCTCCTCGTAATGGGGAGGCAATTACATAGTTTAATATAAATAAATAAAAATGACAGCAAAAACAGCAACAAAAAAAGAAACTATCGTTTGGGGCTCTTATTTAAGAGATGAGATAGTAAGTGTTAGGCCAGTAGAATCATCAGGAAAATGGTCAACACTTTTAGTAAAAGGACAAGATAAAAAAAATGATCCTTTTATTTATAACAAAGTTAAGAGAAGCTACCAAGTTCCTCTTAATGATTACCGAAGAGGTGGAGGAGTAAAAAGAATTTTAGACGACCAAGAGAGGCGTTATATAAAAAAATACTTTGAGAAATATCCTAACGGAATGACTCAACAGGAGTTCTTTGAAACAGAATTAGGTGTAGACTTAAATGTCACATTACCGACAGATGACAATTTCTGGAGGACAGATAGAAGAGGACGTGTAACAATGACTAAAGAAGGAATACAATTAAATTTAAGTTTTCCTTTAGATATGTTGAAGTACCACATTCTATTATCCAACAAGAAATTAGTTTCTCCGTCTTATGATGACAGAATACTAAGAGCTACTTATGAATTTATGATTGTTAACGACAATAAAGTAACTTCTAAGAAAGTTGAAGCAGCTGAACTTAAAGCTAAAGCATATACTAAATTTGCAGAGATTACTGCAGACTTAGGAAAAATGAAAGGCTTTATTAAGTCGCTAGGAAGAACCATCCCGGCTAATAATACTAAAGATTGGTTAAAATCTGAAGTATTAATGGTACTAGATGAAAATCCAGCAAACTTTTTAGCCGTGGTTAATCATCCTGAATACGAACATAGAATTTTTATCCAGGAAGCAACTGAAGCAGGAGCTATTAAAAAGATGAGTAACAAAAGATATGTATTAGACAATGGTATCGAATTAGGAGACCTTGGAAGTACAATAGCTTATATTAATAATGATGACAATCAAGAGGTAAAAATGAGAATTAAAACTCAGATTGAATTATCAAAAAAATAGAACATGACCGCAAATGAAATGGCAGATGAGTTAGAATTAAGACTAGATAGAATAGATAGTTTTGGTTCACCAGGGTACGAAGATTTCGATCTTACGTCAGCTCTGACTGAAGCTCAATTGCTATACATTAAGCAGTTTGTTAGTGAACTTAATAACCGTAAAGGCCAAGGCCTAGAGGAAACCGAGATAAGAAACCAAGGATTAAGCGCCTTGATAAAACAAGGTGCTAATCTTACAGTTTCTGCAGACCAGGTAGGAACCTTAGATAACGGAAAGTTCTTTGATTTACCTGCAGACTTTATGTATACTATATATGAAGAGGCAATGATAGACAAACAACAATGCGGTACGACTAGCTTTATTAAAGCATGGATAAATGTAATAGCTCACGATGAGATATGGCAATATTTATACAATAAATATAAGAAGCCTTATTATAAAGATTACGGATGGGCTCGTGTATGGAGACTAGGTTACCAAAGAGAAATAGATGGTAGCAATCCTGCATTAGCTGCAACACCTAAAAGACACCAACTCGTAACTGATGGAACTTTTAATGTTACTAGTTATACAATGAACTATTTACTATTCCCTAGCGATATTACAGTAGATAGAACCACTCCTGCTAACAGCAGAAATTGTATATTAGATGAATCAACCCATACGGTGATTATAGACATGGCAAAGAACCTAATGTTACAAAGAGTAAAAGAACAAACTGTGCAGAATATAGTTTCTGCAAAAGACCTTGAATAAAAACTTAATATTAACTAAAAAAATAAAACAATGCAATTAAGAAGACAAGACAATGTGGCTTATGCCTCAATCGCAGATACTACTGCTGCTAGCCCAGGAGCTGTAGTTATCACACCATCAACTTTAGCGGTAGGAGCTGCTGCTTTAGTGGATGAAGGAAATTTAGCTTATGTAGCAGCTTTACCATTTGATGCTTTAGCTGACGACAGAAAATTACGAATAGTTCAAAATATCGCAGGTAAATTAGTTTTTTCTGCAGCTTTTACTAAAGGAGCTATTATTAAATCCGCTCCTCTTAGATCAGCTACTGTAAAACAATTTTCTGCTGCTCAACAACAAATTACTAGAATTGGTTACAATGGTACTACAGGAGCACTTCCTACTACTATTGTTGAATCTGGTTTCTTTATCAAAATTCGTAAGAATGATAATGATGCTGCTAACAGAAGCCAACCTAATAGCCTTTTTGCTCAGTTTCGAACTGATGCTACTGGTTCTGAAGAAGAACTAGCTTTAGGATTAGTAAAAAGTGGTATTCAAAATATGAGTACTCAGCCTGCAGGAAATAATGGATATGTAAAATTTGAAATGCTAAATGCTGGCGCAAGAACTGCTGCTACTGCTACAGGTGTTGTAACATTAACATTTACTAAGGATTCTACATTAGTAACAGCTTCTGCTGCTACTGCCTCTACAAATGTTGTAGCAGGAGATTATATATCAATTGCTGCCGCTACTACTACAGGAGTATATAAAGTAAAATCTAAAGATGGTTCAGGAAATCTTACTTTAGAAACTGCTTATCAAAGTGCTACTACTACAATTGTAGCAAGTGCTGCTAATATCCGTATTGCTAATGCTGCTGCTGTCGTTGCTGCTTCAGGAGTGCAAATATCTGGCGTAGCTAGTGATTTTGATGTAAATGCTTTTAGAAATTATTATTCTAACAGATTTACTGCTACTTTCTCTGATACTTCTACATTAATTACTCATGTACAAGGAGCTAAAGATGGTGTTGGCGTGTGGCAACAAGTTGCTATGGAAGAATACATGTCTATGGGTAACCAAGGTGAAAACAGTATGTTAGGAGTTCCTCCTGTAATGAGAACTTCTTCAGTAGTTACTGATGGTCAATATGATTGCCTACAGATTTCTGTAAAAGAAGATATAAATGGTTTAGTTAGTGCTGAAAAAGCAGATGCAGACATCTTAGTATTTATACAAGATGGTTCAGGTTCTCCTTCAGGACTTGCTATTGCAACTGCATTAGGAGTTAACACTCTACTAACATAAGAGTCTCTCTCCCAAACCTCAGTAGCCTGTCACGTTTTTTTGCTGTCAGTGACAGGCTACTTTTTAATTAATTTTCACTATTTTTGTATAAAATAAAAACTATTATGATAACACCTTTTATATTTTAAATTATTAGATATAAACAGGTGTTATTTTTTTATGAAGCTATAATAACTATTAACCATGATACGGGGCATTTTGCTGGTACTAATTGAAACAATTTTAAGATGGATTTTAAAACCCATCAGTATCATCTATACCTTAATAAAATTATTAATAGTTTGTAAAGGAAACTTTAAACTCTTTAGTAGAGTCTTTAGTAGATATTTAGTCAGAATAGCAATGGCCCATGACCAGGCTGATAATACAGTAGTAAGATTTTTATTCAATGATGTATTATTAAAAAAAGAAACCGACAGCTATAAATTTGGAAACATGGATGAAAAAATTTCATCTGTATTAGGAAAAAACCAGAGAAGAAAAACATTAAATGGCTTAGGAAGATTTATCAACGGTATATTACATAGTTTAGAAGAAGACCATTCTATCAATTCTATAGATGAAGCCGTTACAGATAAAGATTTACCTCCAATAAATTAATAACATGGAAGACACTACATTAATAATAGGAGCACTTGCAACTTTAATAGCCGCTTTTGGTATAAAAGAGATATGGAATATCTGGAAGAAAAAGATAGATATTCAGGCAGCTAAAGAAATTAGGGAAGAAGAAAAAGAAGATAAAGCTTGGAGAGCTGAAGGTAAATTACTTGCAAAAGTAATAGAAGAATTAAAACAAAAGATTAACGAGCTAGAAAATAAGATAGATACACTAGTAGCAGAAAACACACTACTTAAAGTAAAAATAGGAAAGATGGAAGAGCAATTAATAGCAAACGCAGCTTCTAGGTCAAGAACTAAAAGAACTACTAATAAGAAATAACAATGGCATTACTACCTAAAATATCACTTTCATTAGAAAATAAATGTGACAAAGTAGACATTTGCGAAGAAACAGGAGTCTACGCTATAGGCAATACTGCAGGATGGGGAAGCCCTAATTTAACAATGACAGATGCTATAACAGCTATTGTTAATATATATAATTCAGCAGGAACGTCCACATTACAAACATTTACTATTAAGGATACTGTTACAAACTTATTTCCTGCATCAGGATTATCTCCTTTTCAAGCTTTTGATGGAGCATCCTGGAATCAGTCAGATGGTATATTTAAAGTAGATTATTCTGTCACAGAAGATAATTTAACAACAGATGTAAACGGCTTAGTACTTTCAGCACCTCCTACTATAGTAGGATTATTAGCAGCTACAGGAACTACTAATAATGTTCCTTCTACAAGCTCAGGAACAGGTACAGGAGCTCTTTTTAAAATAGTTATAAACCCTATTAATAGTTTGTTAGAAATTACAGTAACTACTACAGGAAGAGGATATAAAGTAGGAGATACTATAACTATTCAAGGAAACGATCTTACTGAAAGCACAGCAGGAACTATAAATGTTACTTTATTACCTCAATATTTAATAACTACTACACATACTAATAATGAGCAGTATGTTTTATTTACATGTACCCTACAAAATTGTATGGAAGTGCTTATAGGCAAAATGGTAACCGAATGTGACGCTGAGAAACTAGATGAGTATAAACAAATTTTAGATCAATTAGAGGTCTTACTTTATGGAATTAAAACGGCATTTGCTTGTAAGAATTTTACAAGAGCAGAAACACTGCTAACAAATGCTGCAACAATATGTACAACTTTTTCAGGATGTGATTGCGGATGCGATTGTAACTGTTAACAATTAAAAATTAAAACAATGAGCTGTTCTTGTAACGACTGTGACGATATAACACTTTTTTCTGGAAATCCTGGAACTAATGGAATTTTTGGAGGATTTTCTGCTAGTTGGAAATTTAATACTGATACTAATATTTTAACAACCCCTACACAAAGTTATTTAAAAGTAAATAATCTTTCACTATTAGGAGTTACTAAAATCTTAATAAACAATGTAGATATAAATGTAAAAGATTTAAGAAACTTTTTAATTAGTTTTAATGCTACAGGAGATTACGGATTAATTAGAGTATTTAAAGAAACTGATTCTAGTACTTTCTTTATGGGAGGAATTACAGGATTAACAGAAACTGTTCCTGCAGGTACAAATACTGCATACCATACTTTAGATGTAACTTGGATACAAGCTTACGGAACTTTTTCTTCAGATGATTCTTTAGTAGTAAGTTTTACTCCTATAGGAACTCAAGAAGAAGAAGCAGGTACTACAGCTACTAGTACACAAATAATTTCAGGAACTTCTTACGCACCTGCTACATGTTACAGTGCTTTAACTAAAACAAATACTAGTACTGTTTCTAAAGATTATAAAATAGATGTGTCTTTTGTATGCGGAAACGAAACAGGTTTAACTCCTTATGCAGTAACAGCTGGATGCAATTTAGGATGTGCTTTATTTGTTAATGGAGTACAAGCTTATGAAACAATCAGTAGATTAGAAAACAATGCTGCGGCTCCTACATGGAATAACGCAGTTGCCTATAGAATAAATGATATAGTACTATATAATGGAGTATATTATAAAGCTCTTAGTGCTCATACGGGATCTACTCCGCCAAGTGGTAATTGGGCAGTGCAAGTAGGATTTAAAGGAAGAAGTGGAGGAGCTTTTAGTATTCCTATAACATTAGCAGCAGGTCAAACAGCTGATGTAAGATTTAAAGCATTAGCAACTTCTCCTGAAAACGGCTTATTATTATCAGCAACATTTTATTATAGAGAAGTATAATGACTGTAAATTGTTATAAATTAAAAGTATGGAATCTGCAGTGTAAATTTTCTACACTAGCAGAAAAGTATATGAATAATATGCTATTAGGAATAACATGTCCAGAGCAGTTAGATTATTTAAAAACTTTTAGAAGGTCCTTAAAACTTTTAAACAGATACGATACTAGAGATGTAGTAGAACAAACAACAGATTACAATGTAGTCTCATATGCTACTATTATAAGTATATTAGAAACACTAGAAAAGAAATACTAAAATGAGTCTTATACCTAAAATATTTCCTAGACAAGCTAGAAGCGAAACTCAAGCTAGAATAGAGATTTTCAAAAATAGCTATGATGGAGTTCTTTATTATAAAGATAGGTATAATAATTTAATACCAATTGCTCAAGGAGATACTACTATTTACTCGATAGATGGAACTCTTACAGGAGGCAGACTTCTTACAGGAGCAAATAACTTTTTACATTTTAAAGGCTTAAGTGAATTTACTGTAGATACGGCTTCAAATATTAATTTAGGCCCAGGAGGAGAGGTGCTAGTAGCAAATACTAAATCTATTAGTTTTGATAATCCTACTGGTTCAGTAACAGCATTAAAAGTACGTTCTAGTGTATCAACTTATTTAAGTTTTGAAAATACAGGCGTTGGAACACCTCCAACAAAAGTTAGACTTTCAGGAGCAGACGGTATAGAATTATACAATAACTCAGGTAAAACTATTATAGAAAATAACTTAGCTTATTATTCAGGAACAGGCAATAGTGTAGCTAACATTACTGCAGACCTTAATCCTAAAGTAATTCCTTCAAGAGAATGGGTTAATAATGCTATTTCTTTAACTCCTAGTATATACACATCAGATGGTAGTTTAACAGGTAATAGAACAGTAACACTTGGAGCTTTTGATTTAATATTTGATGGTGATGGAGTAAATCCTCCAATGTTATACTTAGATGCTAGTGTTGATAATGTAGGTATAGGCGCTGCTCCTAGTGCTTATAGACTTGACGTATCTGGTGACCAAAGAATAACAGGAGCACTAACTCTTGGAACACCTCTAGCTATAGCTAATGGAGGAACAGGACAAATTACGCCTCAACTAGCTACAAATGCTCTTACAAGAGTAGGAGCTGCGACTAATGAGCATGTACTTACTAAAGATACTGCAACTGGAGACGCTGTTTGGAAAGCCGCTACAGGCGTTGCTTCAAGTATATACACTGCTTCAGGAACAGTTCCTACAACTACTGTAGCTACTATTACAGATACTTTAAACTTTAATGGAGGAAAAGTAGGAATTAACGTTGCTCCTGGAGTATATGATTTTCAAGTAGCAGGAACACAAGGAGCTTCTGTAAGTAAATTAAATATAAACTCTGCATATTCTTTCCCTACAACAGCCGCCCCTGCAGATAATGGAAAAGCTTTAACTTACGATTCAGGTTCAGGTAACCTAGTATTCCAAACTGCTAGTGTATCTACAGGAAAAATTATATGGGTAGATTCTGTAAACGGTAATGATGGAACAGGGTTAAAAGGTAGACAAGATTTACCTTTCCTTACAATATTAGCAGCTGCAGGAGCTGCAGGAATTACAGCAGGTGATACTATAATGGTAAGACCAGGTTCTTATACTGAAACAGGAACTGTAACAATTCCACAAGGAGTTTCATTAGAGGGACAAGGAGGATACGAAGTAACAACAATTACAGGAAACGGAACAAATACTGTAATAGTACTATCTCAAGATTCTGCAATCTCAGACTTTACAATTACTATTCCTAATAGTGCTAACTACGGTGTAGAATACGCAGGTGGGGCAGGCACAGTAGCAGGATTAAGATTCCTTAAATTTAATGGAAGTGGTAATCCAGGAAGCTCAGGTATAGCTAATACAGGTCAAGGAAAAATCATAGGTTTAGAAATAAGATATGGTTCAGGAGACTTAGGAAACTTATTACTGTGTACTGATGGTATATTAGCATGTCAAGCAATACACGTACCTGGTTCAGGAACTATTCAAAGAGTAGCAAAAGTAACAGGTCCTAGCTCAGCAGGAAATAGAGGCAGACTGCAATTACTAGATTTAAATGTAGGAAATCCAAATGTTGAATATGCTGTAGAAATAGGTAACGATGCTATTGCTGTGTTAATATCACTTAACCTATTCAATATTAAAAACGGTTTATTAATATCAGGAAACACTGCACAAATAGATGCTCTAGGTGGTAAGATACAAACAAGCTCTACTTTAAACCCAGCAAGCTATCCTGCATCTCTAGCAGGCGTAGAAGGCTTTGCTGTAGTAGTATCTCCAGGATTAAACTTAGCATCAGCAAAAACAAAGATAGACGCACTACTAGAACCAAACTTTTTATGGGATCAAACAGTGACTCCAAACGCTGCTGCTTCTGAGTTCTCTGTAACTCTAACACAATCTGGTTCTGGAATTAGAAAGGCAGCATTAAGAACATTTGGTTCAGAAATAGTAAATGGTTTTCCTGAAAAAGGAAGCGGATTTTCTACAGGAGAAGGAGGAGCTAATGCAACCTTTAATAGAGTATTCCAATTAGATACTGCAGGAAATTATTTAGCAGATATCACTACAGATGCTGCTGATAATACAGCAAGTACATTTACATGGGGATTAGCCGCTGCTCCAGCAAACGATAATCAATCTATATGCTTCTGTACTACCAGAAAAGATGTTAATAATAATCTTTTAAAGCATTGGGGATTAATAATGGATGTTGCTACTAATGGTGTAAAAGCAGGTCCTACAACTCCTGCAGATGCTGATTATATATTTCAAATATATACTGGAGCTGCAACATATAATCCTGCAAGTTGGACTTTTATAGGAGCAATGTCTACCAGTGAAGAAGAGCAATATAGATATGCAAACAATCACTTTTTAAGAGCGAATAATGTAGAAGAAATCAGGTTTGGTATAGACAATACAACAACGTGGAATACTACTACTATAAACTCAGTAGAAGGATATTATGCTAGAATAATAGTAAGAACAAATACTACGAGCACTTATCCTACATTTAACCAATTAAAAATTACTCCTTCATTTGTACAGTTTAATAGTAAAGGCCAGCAACAGTTTCATGGACTATCTCAATATCGTAAGACTCTATTTGGTGCAGGTAATACTTGGGGATTAGGAAATGGAGTAACAAATACTTCTGTTAATGTTGCCTCTGGAAGTTGGGTACAAGATAATCCAAATAGTAGAGTTAATGGTACTGGGGATTATATGACATTCCAATTTGCTGTTCCTGGAGGACTATCAACAGCTCATCCTGTAAAATTCAAAATAATATATAGTACAATTGCTGGCTCAGCTTTAACAAATGTAGGAATGAATTTAAGAGTAGCTCCACAAGAAATTGTAGGTAATTTAGTAGCAGACCCAGCTGGAGGAATAGTACCAATAGCTAGAACAGAACCTAATACTACAGGATATAATAGTATTGCTCCTCAACTAGTAAACTTTTCCGATGCTCCTATATACCCAGAAAAATTAAGAGTACAAGAATTTGATGGTTACGATATTTCTTCTTATTATGAAGCTGACCTCTTAATAATACAATTAGAGTTAGTAAATGGGGCTACAGGACCTACTTTAAATAATGCTCGTCCTTTTGATTTATGGGCAATAGTAATTGAAGGAGTATCATTTACAAACGGAATTAATTTATAAAAATTTAAAATAAAATAAAATGAGTAGTCCAGACGAAATACAATTAAAACAATTAGTAGCCTTACAAAGAATAGCTTCTGTAAGAGGTACTTATGTAGTAAATAATACCGCAGCAGTAACAGATAAAGACTTTAGTGAGTTTTTTGTGTGTGAAGATACTGTAATAGCAACCTTATTAGAAAATGGAGGAGGAGATGTTAAAACTAAATATATAGCTGCTCCAGCTACTGCATTAAAAGCAGGTACTATTGTAACTTGTAATAATGGTAAATTTACAGGCATTACATTAACAAGTGGATCAGTAAACTTAATATTACTATAAGATGCCTGGTTACGGATATGGTATAGCAGAAGTACTTACTTCTAATCCTGCAAGTGGTGGTGGAGCACCTCCATTTGAGTACACAGCTATAGATAATAATTATTCCATGACATTTGATGGAATGGATGATATAGTTAATTTTCAAAATGATTGGTTTGCTCCAAGTACACCATCTCAAACAACAGGTAATACAGTTGGAAGTGTTTCTTTTTGGGTAAAATTACCAACAAATATATCTTCAGGTGGTTTAATGGGGATGGTTAGTATTAATGTAGGTGGTAGTAGTAAACCATTAATTTGGTTAATGTTTAATAGAAGTGCAAGTTCAGTTGGGAGATATATTAGAGCATATGTTAGTGGTGCAAATTCTACACAAACAGGAGTTTTACAAACACAACAATTTTTTGTTTATGAGGATAGTAGTACAACTTACCCAAATTCAGGAATTTCTTTTACTGCTGATACTTGGTATCATATAGCAGTAGTATATGATAAAAATGCTACAAATAGATATAAAGCGTATATAAATGGAAATGAATTTTTAATTCCTAATACAACAGGAACAGGAAGTAATGGAGAAAGAACAATTGGAGAAATGCCTTACAGTTTGCCATATAATCCAACAAGTGGCGGAATATACCCAAATATTGATTTAGGATTTTCAAGAACAAGCGCAAGTGGTGGAACTCAATATTTTGAAGGCAATCTTGATGAGGTAGCTTTTTGGAACACTGATTTGTCAGAGGAAACTATAG
>JAAHTH010002796.1_pt2 | contig 10837 bp, 14 predicted proteins | sample 6116091 | NCBI WGS metagenome assembly JAAHTH01 (sample SAMN13939990, study PRJNA603662) | sponge metagenome | isolation source: marine sponge | host: Mycale hentscheli | place: New Zealand | collected 2006
TAGACATAGTAGAAGCATCAGGGGTGGATCACCCCGCACATCTCCATGAGGGATGGCTTCTTATGAAAAGCCTTGATGACGTTCTTGATGAAGCCGATGCTATTGAATCAGCGGATGACTCACTTGAAAATACGGAGGTAATAACCGTGAGTGAAGAAACTGTGGAGGCTGAAGCCGAAGAAGAAGAGGCAACCGAGGCTACAGAGCCGGAAGCCGTCGAAACTATTCCTGAAACAGAGGATGTAGTCGAGCCTGAGCTAGTAACAGCATCGGTTGACTCACCCGAAGATTTCAAGAAAGAAATGACGGACTTGCGTAAACGTGCTGAGGAAGCTGAAACTTTGGCTAAAGCAATCCAACATGAGCGAGTCGTAGAGAAAGCAGAAGACCGTGTACGCGGTTGGAGCTATCTTCCACAAATGACAGAAGATTTTACAAAGTCTTTTGTTACTTTGAGGGAGTCTTTGCCAACAGAAGCATTAGCAGTTGAAAAGGTATTGGATGCCGCTAACGCTCTATTGTCAGAGAACATTTCTATGACTCAACTGGGAACCGATGGTGAAATGAGTGAAGAGTCTGCTTTCGGGCAACTTGAAACTATGGCTAAAGCCGCAGTAGCAGAAGGAACATTTGCTTCCTATGTTGATGCGCTTCAGCACGTAACTATCAGCAACCCAGAATTATATGAAACACATAGAACAGAGATGGGGAGAAGCTAATGGCGGCATATGAAGGCGCTCAATTAAGAGAAGGCACTTTAAAAGCCGCGGCGGATCTATCAAGTAAACAGTATCATTTCGTTAAATTAGCTTCGGCTACAACAGTTAACGTATGTTCTGCGATTACTGATATTCCAATCGGCATCCTTCAAAACGACCCCGAATCAGGCGAAGCTGCTGTCATTACTATTTTTGGTATTTCCAAAATGGTAGCTGACGGTACGATTGCGGCTGGCAACATTATCGGCACCAGTGCTGATTCTCAAGCTGACGCTATTGCGGCTGGTACAGACACAACCGTCTACACGATGGGATGTGCTATTGGGGCGGCTTCCGCTGGCGAAACATTCACAATGTTTCTTAACCCGACTTTCGGTCGCGCGGCTTAGGAGGATAACAAATGCCACAACCAACTCAATCAGACGTACATGTAGACGCGATACTGACAAATATGTCAGTAGCTTATATGCAAGAAAGCTATGCTTTCGTTGCATCTGGCGCGTTCCCTACAGTAAACGTTAATAAACAATCGGATAAATACTTCACCTATACACAGGCTGATTTCTTCCGTGACCAAGTACAACTTCGTGCCGATGGCACAGAGTCCGCTGGTACCGGATACGGCTTGAGTACAGGAACTTACTCAACAATGGTTTATGCTTTGCATAAAGACATTGGCGATCAGGTTCGTGAAAACTCCGATAGTCCACTTAATCCTGATATGGATGCAACTCGCTTCTTGTCTCAGCAAATGCTGATTCGTCAAGAAGTTGACTGGGCTGCATCTGCTTTCACAACTGGTGTTTGGGGTACTGATAGTACTCCGGGAACCAAGTGGAGCGCTTCAGGATCAACACCTATATCTGATGTTCAAACAGGAATCAATACCATTCTTACTAACACAGGCTATGTAGCTAATACTTTAATCCTGTCTTATGCAGTTTGGTCAATCCTAAAGAATCACTCAGATGTTGTTGACAGGTACAAGTACACATCAGCCGAATCAATCACCACTGATCTTCTTGCGAAGGTTCTTGGTGTTGACAAGGTACACGTAATGGCAGGCTCATATAACAGCGCCGCTGAAGGAGCAACAGCTTCTTACGGTCAAATGGGTGATAAAGATGCCTTGCTCGCTTACGTGGCTCCAAGTGCGGGTCTTATGACTCCTAGCGCAGGTTACAACTTTGTTTGGAACGGCGTTGGCGGAGGACTCGGTACTAGCACCGCAATCAGCAGATTCCGTATGGATCATCTACGTGCAGACAGAATAGAAATTCAAAGTGCATGGGACTTTAAAGTAGTCTCATCACCTCTAGGATATTTCTTCAATAACGCAGTAGCTTAATCCAGTAGGTAAAACCTAAACGAACGGCTGAGGGTCGGTTTTGTGCCGGCTCTCGGCTTTCGTTTTATTAAGGAGTAAACATGGCTTGGACTTATAGCGGTGATCCTGACTCAAGCGCCCTTGATGCTATTCGTTTCCTTTGTGGAGACACAGATACTAACGATCAGCTTCTCGCTAATGAAGAAGTAAGTTGGATAAATAAAGAAGTTACAGGTAGCACTACAGCTACAACTGGTTTATACGATGCGGCTTACCGTTGTTGCTTGCTTATAGCTTCTAAGTTTTCACGTATGGCTGACAAAGCTGTTGGTGATTTGCGTGTTGACATGTCACAGAAAGCAAAAGCTTATCGTGAACAAGCCGCTGAATTAAAAGAACTCGCAAGCCGTGAAGGGCTTGTACCAACTCCTTACTCTGGAGGTATGACCATTAGCGACAAAGACATTGACGCTGAGAACTCAGACATGGTTCAACCTTCTTTCTACCAAGGGCAATTTAACAACCCCGGCGTGGCTGTAGGGAACAGGGAGTACTGGCCCGGATCGGATAACTAATGACTTCTGCAACTGTTCAGTTTCTAACCGACATTAAAAACGACATGACACCTGAAACGGTGGATATTCGCACCAGTTCAACTGTCAATAATTACGGTGAACGGTCTTTCGCTGGGGGCGCTACTACTTATGATGCTTACGTCGAGAAATCGAATGAAGTTATTCGCAACGAGAACGAAGAACGTATCGCAGAGTATAAAGTATTTATTCCTGACGCTTCTTTAAATATTAACCCTGAAGATCAGATCACGTTACCCGCACCGATTTCGGCTGTACGCCCCATTATTAAAGTAGAACGCAGGACAGACAATTTCGGACAGCAATGCGTTGTTGTTTATTGCGGAAGGAACACGCGTGGCTAAGTTCTCGTCTGATTTCGAGATTGACGTTTCTGAATTTCAGAAAGGAATGAAGTGGCTGGACAGTGTTGGTACGCGAGCCGCTCAAGCTTTATTTAGGGAAGCTACACGAATTGAAGATGATGTGATACCTAGAGTTCCTGTAGCTACTGGTTATTTACAATCAACAGTTAGCCATGAACCTAACGTGCCACCAATGGATCTTCCTGCGACTGGAAGATTTCAAATGGACATAACAGTAGGTGACGCAGACACGCCTTACGCAAAAGAAGTACACGAAACTGCTGGTATACCCAATCGAGGTTACGCATGGAATCCAGTAGACAAAGTGGTTTACCAAAAATCAGGTGAAGGAAAGTTTTTAGAACGCCCTGTTATGGAAGCCGCTAAAGGAATGGAAATGAGATTAAAGCGAGACATTGAGGGATTGTTATGAGCGTTCTTGATGAAGTCGGCACATATCTAGCCGCAAATGTAAGCGATACAACTCTCACACTGGGAACGAACCTTTTCTTGGGAAGACTTCCTGATTCTCCTGACACTTGTGTTTCGCTTCAAGAAACTGGTGGTTTAGCCCCAGTGGACACAATGTCAGATAACACGGCACCTGTCATGGAACGACCGACAATACAAGTTTTAGTAAGAGCAGTAGCTTATTCAGATGGAAGATCTTTAATTAAAGATTGTTTTGATAAATCAAATCTAGTCTGCAATGAGAATCTATCTGGTGTGCGATATGAACGCATTGAAGCGATTCAATCGCCGTTTCCTGTTTACAGGGACAGTCAAGATCGAGCCGTGTTTTCGGTAAACTTTATTTGTCATAAGACCATTTCATAATGTCTCTTGATCCTTACGGTGAGAATACGCAACCTGAGTATAAACGTTCAACGCGTGTTAAAGTCAGGTGCGGTAATTGTGGAAGGCTGTTAGCTGAACGAGTAACAGCACCTTGGACTATTAAATGTTCACGTTGTAAATGTGTTAATGAATCCGCTCCGTTGATACCCGCTCCTCAAGAATTGTCAGAAAAAGCGGCTTTAAAAGTAGCTACCGCCCGAAACGAACAGACGAGCGGTAGCTGACCGTAGGGAAACGGTCGGTTGCATAAATAAGTTTAGTTGCATAAACAACTCAAGGAGGTGTACTTGATGATAAAGTTTGGAAGAACTTACATCAGTGACCTTCGTGTCCGCATGTGACCTTCGTGTCTTATTTGGTTAGGCGTAAAGTCTCATGCACTATAAGGAGGCAAGATGCCTAAGTACATTGTGACAGGAGGAGAACACGGAACCTCTGGTGTTAACTATAAAGATAAACGTTATGAACCGGGCGATGTTGTTGATGTATCTAATCCTAAAGGGCTTTGGTTAATCAAAGATGGCTACCTTGAGTTAGCGTCTGATGTTGAAAAACGTGAAACCGCTGAATCAAAAGCTGATGCAGAAGAAAAAGCTAAAGCTGATGCTCAAGTTGAAGCTGAAGAACAGCTTGAACGTGCGAGAAACGACAAAGGACATTTCATTCCTGACGATCCTTCTACTCCTGATGTAAACGAAGCTTATGTAGCCACAGAAGAAGCTGAAGCTCCTGAAGAAGAAGCTGATGCAAAACCAACAGGAGGTAAGTAATGCCAACATTTATACACGGTAAAGGAACCAAAGTTTATGTTGACGAGTTCTCTATGAGTCCTTGGATTAACTCAGCAGAAATGACAATGAGTACTGACACATCCGAAGTAACTGCTTTTGATGCGACAAGTCGCTCTTATCTCAAAGGACTCGGTGGCGGTACAGTGACGTTAGGAGGCATGTGGTCGGCTGACACAGACGGTTCAGACGAAGAACTGCACGCTTTATTAGGCAATGCCACTACACCGTTGATATCAGTACATGAAGGCGGAGATGGAATAGGCAATAGAGCGGTTGTTGCTCAAGCCAATGAAGTTAATTATTCAATCTCTAATCCTGTTGCAGATATTTCTACTATCACAGCAGACTTTCAAGTCTCTGCTAATAATCGACCTGATTTCTATGGAATAAGAAGCGGCGTTCAATTAACCGCAGGAGCAAGTATTGATTATAACGCTCTTGGTAATTTGACTGGTGTCGATGGCACAGCCGCAACAACAGGTGGAGGCGTAGGTATTCTTCACGTTCCCACTAATTCAATCGGTGGTGGTGTAACCACTATCAAAGTTCAACATGATTCATCCTCTGGCTTCGGGTCGGCGGCTGATCTCATATCATTCACAACTGTCGGGGCTTCGACCAAGACAAGTGAGTTAGTAGCAGTATCGGGAACAATAAACCGATACGTTCGAGCTACTGCAAGCACAGCCGGAAGTTCCGGTTCAATCACCTTTATGGTGTCGTTAGCAAGGTTCTAGGAGGACTTAAATGCCAACATTTGTACACGGTAAGTCAACTGACTTTGAGCTTGATGACACAAGTGGAACTTCACGTTCCCTTGCTAACACGCTCACTTCAGTGGATTTCCCTGAAACTATAGATACTGCCGAAACAACTGCTTTCGGTGCAACTTCACGTTCATATATTGTGGGGCTTCGTTCAGCAACCATTTCAATATCAGGATTGTGGGATTCCACAGTTGATGGTTACATCATAGGAACAGAGCCAGCAAGCAGAAGCTTTATATTTGGCCCTGCTGGTAGCACTGGTGGAAATGTGAAATACACGGGAGAAGCAATTTTGACCAACTACAGTATTTCAAATCCAGTAGGTGACGTTGTAACATACAGCATTGATCTTCAAGTAACAGGAAACGTTACAAGAGGAACTTACTAAAATAAGTAATTAACAACTAGACGAAGGAGTGACCGAAGTGTCCAAACTTAGTGAAAAAATTAAAGCTGTCGATGACAGCAGCGTTACCTTGTATGAAATCCCTGAATGGGATGTAACAGTAGAAATCCGTTCTATTACGGCTAGATCACGCGCACGTTTCTTTGCAGAAATATCAAATGAAGACGGCTCGGTTGGTTTTAACGCTGACCCTGATCGTATTGAAGGCATGTGGTGGCACGTTATCTCTAAAACTTGTTTCGATCCTGAAAACGGCGAACCTGTTTTTGAAGACGGCGACAAAGAATGGCTATTTGACCGTAACGCACTTGTAATAAACCAACTAGCTGAACAGTGCATGGCTGTTTCTGGATTAACAGGAGATGCCATTGATGAAGCGGGAAAAGTCTCCTTGGTTTCCCCAACCGACAAGGATGGAGAAACCCAGAACGACGATTCTACTTCAGGTTAGCGAGAGAACTTGGCATGACTGTATCCGAACTCCTAGATCGCATGAGTAGTGCCGAGATGACAGAATGGGCGGCTTTGTTCAAAATTGAAGCCGAAGAAGCCGCTCACAATAGCCGAGTATCTAGTTCTCGAACAAACGTAAGATCGCGCGGTAGGTAGATGTCAACTAAAGTAGCCGAGCTTGTAGCTTCCCTGCGTTTAGACGCTAAGGAGTTTTCACAAGGAGTTAAAGAAGCTGAAAGTAAATTAACAGATTTCGGCAAGAAAGCTACTAAAACTGGTCGCAAGCTAACCATGGCAGTAACTCTGCCTATGGCTGGAGCGGCCGCTGGAGCGATTAAAGCCGCTTCAGATTTTGAAACTTCAATGACGAAGATCCAAAGCATGGTTGGTTTGTCTGCTGATACTGTTCAGGGCTTTGAAAAAGACGTTCTTCGTTTATCTGGAGAAACAGCACAAGCACCTAAAGAACTAGCTGATGCGATGTTCTTTATTACTTCGGCTGGTTTACGAGGAGCTACAGCAGTTGAAGCTCTAGAAGCTTCTGCTAAAGCGGCGGCGGTAGGAATGGGTGACGCTCAAGTAGTCGCTGATGCGGTAACAAACGCTATCAACGGTTACGGTTCAGCTAACATTACTGCCGCTGAAGCTACTGATATTCTCGCTAAAACGGTTGAACAAGGTAAAGCATCTGCTGAAGATTTGGCTCCCCAGTTCGGTCGTCTTATTCCTATGGCGGCAGAGTTAGGAATAGAGTTTGGACAAGTTGGTGGCGGTTTAGCTTTCCTGACTAGAGCGTCAGGTAACGCTTCGCAATCAACCAGTTCTTTACGAGGTATTCTTCGTACTCTTATCAAGCCATCTCAGCAAGCCCGTGAGACTCTTTCAGATGTCGGTTTAAGTATCGAGGATCTTAGAGTAGCGGCGGGTGAAGACATGCTGGGCGCTCTTATGAAGATGCGCGCAACGTTGGAAGCTAACGGCGAAGAGATGTCTAAGGTGTTTGAAGATTCTGAAGCGTTAGCTGGTGCTTTGCAGATGACTGGAACTGCCGCTGGTGAAGCCGCTGGTGTCATGGATGAGATGACAAGAGCCGCTGGAACTCTTGATAGAGGCATGGCGGCGGTGCAGGAAACTTCCGGATTTAAGATGAAACAGGCAATGACTGATTTCAAAGTCGTAATGATTGAGCTTGGAGACAAGCTGATTCCAGTAGTTGTTCCGTTGATTCAGAAGTTAGCGAAGTTTGTTGGCGATCTTGCTGACAAGTTTGAGAATCTTTCACCAACGATGAAGAAAGTAGTAGCTGGTTTTGCTGGGTTTGCGGTTGCCGCAGGGCCGGCGCTTATGGCTATTGGTAGCATGTCTCGCGGTTTAGGCGCATTGTCAAAAATGGGCAAAGGTGTAACGGGAGTTCTCACAGGCGGAGGTAAAGTTGGCGGTTCTGGACTGTTAAAGAGTTTAGGTAAGTTAGGGCCGGCATTGAAAACTCCTCACGGGGCGGCAGTTGCTTTAGCGGCTGTTGGTGTTGGTACTGCTTTAACGCTATGGCGGAAGCGTGGTAAAGAAGCTCAAGAACGAATGGAAACTCTTCGTGCTGAACTCGTAGAGTCGGGCGATGAAACAGCTATGTTCGCTGGGACAGTTAAGGGTCTTACTGAACGTTTAGAAGCTTTAGCTGAAACAACCAAGGAAACGACTGAAGAAGGTTTTGAGAAGTTTAACGGTTCACAGGCGTTGCTTGCGAATGTTATTGATCAGGATGTTCGACCGGCGTTTGCTAGGTACATAACTGATTTAGACCATCATCAAGAAGCGATAATGCAGGGTTCTGATAGGTACGAAGAACTCCAAGATCAGCTTCGCGATTATGACCATCAGCTTGATAAGAATGTTGAGCTTTTAAGAGAAAATTCTGATCTTTTCGGTGAGAACGCTGATGCGATTATTAAAGCAGTAGCCGCCGGTGAGTTGGAAATAGACACTCTTAAAAACATGTTGGATGCGTTAGACGAAACTGCTGACGCTCACGATGACATGATCAAAGAGAACGACAAGCTTGCTAAAAAGTGGTTGGAAACTGAAAAGAACATTATCAATTACGTTACTGCTTTGGATGAGGCAACTGTTCAAGAAATTGAAGCTTTAGAAAAGAAAGGGCAATACACAGAAGCCGTTAAATTAGCTATAGACGCTATTAAAGCGGCTGAAGACGCTCAGATTAAAGAAGCTGAAGCGGCGGCGAAAGCGGCGGCAGAAGCAGAACGTGTCGCAACTGAATTTCAGAATGCACGTTTCGGTGTAAGCGAATTTACTGGTGCTGTTGATGACAGCACAGATAGTCTCGTTGTCGGTGCTACTGCTTTGAAAAATTACAGTACCGAAGCTTCTACTTTGGCGGAGATCTTATCTGATCCTGCCGCTGGTTTAGATTCTGCTACAAAGTCGTTTTTAGATGCGGCTAATGCGGCGGCGACATTAGGCGGAGGTGTGAAAAGCGGAATTTTCGCTCACACCGAAGATTTAATGGACTTAACAATCAAAATTAACAAAGAAAACGCAGACAAACTTGCGGCTGAAGAACAGCTTAAAGCTAATTTAGCGGAACAAAAAGCTCTTTTAGATGAGCAGAACCGGATACGCAGAGAAGCTACGAAGATGGTGAAAGCCATGCAGTCAGCACAGAATGACGTTAAGAGCGCTCTGAAGGATCAGAAACAAGCTGAACAAGACATAGCTGATATTCAGGCAGAGATAGAAGATAACGCCGCTGAACGGCTTGTAAACCTCGCTGAGATAGAAACAATTAATGCTCGTATTCTTGAACTTCAGGAGCAAAGCAATAACGAGTCTTTCAAAAGCGCAGAGTTTGTTAGTGCTGTAACTCAGGAATGGGATAAACAGCGTCTTGCTGTAATGAATCTTGAAGAGAAAATAGCCCAGTTACAGGCAGAAGCAACAGCGGAACCACCTGACACGGCAGGAGCGAACGCTTTAATAGCTGAAAAGAAAGCAGAAATTAAAGTTATTGAAGGTGTGGTTGCACAAGTTAATGATGCTGAACAGGCTCTCATTGATTTAGAGTTAATCACTGAAGAGTACGCTAAAGGCTCTGATGTAGGCATTGACGAGGCGCAACAATTAGTGCGTCTTGAAAGACAGTTACATGAAACCCGTGAAGCTTTTGAACTTGGCGAAGCGACTGTCCTTGATGTTCTCCAAGCTGAACAACGTTTGATCGTTGCTACAAGTAATTTAGATCAAAGCTTTGACAGTTTAAGAAAAGCTGAAAACGAGTTAGCTGACGCTCAAGAAGCGTTATCAAAACTTCAAGAAGAAGGTCGCAAGATTGAAGAAGGAAAAGCCAAAGCTCAACTCGAATTGAAGATAGCTACTGAAGATTTGCGTTTAGCTACAAAGATTCAAAGCGAAGAAGAGTTGATGGCTATTAAAGTTGGTGAAGAGAAAGCCAAGCTTGATGAGCAGATCGCAGGACTGGTAGAAGATCGCACAGGGGTTGAAGAAAAGAACGCTGATTTAGCGGCGAGGCGACTTATTTTAGATTCTGCTTTGGTTGGCGCTACGCAAGCTAAAAAAACGGCTGACGAAGAACTCTTTTTTGCTCAACTACGACTTTCTGAAGTGATGAAAGAAGTTAATCGTTTAGCTGAAGAGGAAGAAGGAATCTTTACAAAGATTAAAGATTTGATTCACGCTGTAACCGGCGAGTTCCGAGAGCTTAAAGAATTACTTAAAGACGGCTTCACCACGCCAAGCGGATCAGGAAGTGCAAGCATTTCTGTAGATGGAAGTGGCACTCCAACAGTAACAGTTCCATCAGGCGCACCTACTGTTCCTACGGCTCCTTCTGACGCTGATCTTTTAGCTGAAGCTGTAGCGGCTGGTGGGGGTGACTGGCTTACACATCTAAGTACTCTTTCGCCGTCAGAAATGGCGGAGATGACAAACGCTTTTGATGCTATAGCCGCAATACAAGGTGGGGGTGGCAGAAGCTTGGGCGGAGTGGCTCAAGGAAGTAACGCTGGTGGTATTAATTTAACTATAAATGTTGAAGGATCAGTTGTTAGTGACGATGATCTTGTGGCTAACATAACTAGCGGTATTCAAAAAATAACTAGATCATCAGGTGATCAGTTTGCCGTAGGCACATCTGTGGATTATTCAAGTTAAGGATAAAAATGCCGGCTGCCGCAACTATTCAAGTAACTGTTCGTTTTCAGACAAGCCCGTCTTTTGGGCCTAATCTTGTTTTAGGTGACGCAGGCTCTCCTCTAGGAACAGGTGTTCTTTCTGATGCAGACTCTAGCCCCGTAGATATTACGAGTGTTGTTAATCAGGTTGCTATAAGGCGTGGGCGTAATCGTATTCTAGATCGTTTCGGTGCGGGTACTTGCACTATCACATTGACAGACACAACTGGTTTGTTTGATCCTGATAACGGAACTTACGCTGATGAGATTCTACCGATGAGACAACTACAAATTAAAGCTACTTACAGTGGCACGACTCATACTCTTTTCTCAGGGTTTATTGACGAGTGGGATTACACCTACCAACCCGG
>JAAHTH010002411.1_pt3 | contig 10833 bp, 12 predicted proteins | sample 6116091 | NCBI WGS metagenome assembly JAAHTH01 (sample SAMN13939990, study PRJNA603662) | sponge metagenome | isolation source: marine sponge | host: Mycale hentscheli | place: New Zealand | collected 2006
AATAATAAAAAAGAAAATTAACACAATTATGTTTTAATTTTTATGGATCTTCAAGATCACCGCGTCTTACTGGGGTACATTTCCAACACGCGCATGCTATTATCACAGCTGCGACTATTGAAATTGTATATCCTATTGTAGAGAAATCACTCATTTATTGTATATGTTTATTTTCTAGGTCCGAAAGCCGCACCCGCGGCGTTGATTATTCCCAACCCACCGGCATAAGCCGCCATGTTTTTGTTTCTGTGAACAGCTCCGCGGAACCAGTAAGATAACATGATTATTCCTACACCAAATAAGATAGTTAATAGACCACCGATGATGTACATGACACGCACACCGGTACTGTATGTACCTGATGAAGAGTAAGTACAATCACTGTCACTTTTACAAGAAGATTCGGATTTTCCTCCACATGGATCATCATAATAACACATTCCATTGCTATCTTTACTACATTTTCCACAACCATTTCGCCCTGCAGGTGTATCATCGCATTTAGGTTTATCACTATAAGGAGTCGAGCATTGCCCACTATCAAAAATATCAAATCTACCGAAAGATCCTGCCAGGATTAGGTAAATACCTGTTAATGCCATTAAAATACCAATTATCCAACTAATTATGACACCTACAGAGCTGGTGAATTCACCACCAGCTGCCATGGTTCTACCGAAGGTGATTTTTCCACCTTTTCTATGTTTTTTACGTTTACCTTTAGCCATTTTTAATTTAAGTAAATAAAAAATGGAATTTATTTTAGATATTGTGTTTTCGCGGCATTATATCCTTCTGAGAATAAATCCAGACGCTGCGTGGTGTTAAGGTCGAACTCGAAACCTTTAGTTTCCGACGTGACTTCTATTAATTGAATCTTGAGTTCTTTGGCTTTCTCCACACTCCGTCTAATAGTAGCGTCTATTGGTATATTGATTATATTAACACCATATTTAACAGGGTTAAAGTTAGTATACAAGCTTTCCTGTTCTAAAGAAGGAGGGTTGGGTTTGAGGTTAATAGCTAGTGTATTCTCTGGATTTTCTACTTGGGATATAGGTAAATTTTCAACCAAACCCCCGTCCAAATATAAACACCCATTGTACTCGTAAGGTTGAAAAATAAAAGGAAGGGTGCAACTCATTCGTATGGCACAAATACATGGCATGTCTGGATGAGTCTCTGGACTTATTACTTCTTTTTCACGTTTTGTTGCATTGTAAGTAATTATTTTAAGATTCTTACCATGTTCGTCTCTTAATTGTCCTAAGTTGATTAATTTACCTATTTTCTTAATCGTTAGTGTTTCTAACATCTCTACAATAGATGTAAATTCCACAGCACCCCCATCTTGAATCATTTTCATGACGTTGAAAGTTTTGAGTCTATCAAAAATTTTGGATGAATTAGTTAGTATCAAAATTTCTAATGCGGTGTAACCTATAGCTAGAAGATATCCAACCAATGAACCGACCGAAGTGCCTATAAAATTGTTTATATCATTAAAATCTAGAATTTCTTGTAAATAAGCAATGGCGCCCAGAAGTTCATAACCTCTGACACCACCACCAGACAAACATAAAGTATTGAAATGGCTCATTTTTTTCAGAAAAAAATGATCTTTTAAATTATCTCTTTTGATTGAGCTAGTATAGTAAACATGCAATAGCGATACTAAGAATGATAATGATGATAATATAAATTGTTTTATCACCACTATGTGGTTTACCATTTTCCATAAAACCTAGAGCAACTTTGTGTAATTGATTATCTGGATCATCTAACGCGTCAATAAATGATGGCACGTTGGGAAATATTCTACTTGCTACATCACGAATACTTATCTCCTTGTAATCTTCCACAACTGGTTGTTGATGCATACCTTGCTGATGCATACCTTGTTGGTGCATATGTATACCTTGCTGTTGCATAGACATTGCCTGTGGATGGGCTGGGTGTAAACTACTAACCATTTCTTGTGCCATCATTTGTTGAGGCATATTTGGCGGCCCACCCTGCTGCATTCCAGGAGCATACAAACCTTCGGGACGTTTTTGATGACTTCTAATGTATTTTTGGTGAACTTGTCTTTGCTGATCAGCTGAATCATCAAGATCTAAAATCTCATCGATGGCTGTTCTACCACCCATCGTTTTATATTGCGCAGCTCGTGACATTTATTTACGAGAATTTTTTTCAAAAAAAATTAGTTTGATTTTTTGTAAGGTTTTACTGTCAAACAATTTCTGATCCAGGCTATCATGCCAATAAATATAGCAAATCCTAATCCTATCCATTGTGGTGACGATATTTGTAAACCTTCTTCCACGGGATCAGTAACCAATACTAATGAAAACCATCCAAGAACTGCTGCGACTATCATTAAACCGAGTGCATACCATCTATGTGTATTAAATATAAATTCCCACTTCATTTATTAGTGGTTATTTTTTTGTATGCATTTGTTACAAAGTCATTAGTTTCTTCCTCAATTAATTTTTGAAGAATTTGATCAAAATCTACAGTATCGTGTTGGTTAGTTGTAGTAGTTTCCTCCATTTTGGAATGTTTATATGATATTTTGAATCCATTTTTAACCATCTCCTTGTACTTGTTGCTCTTTTTGAGATTCTTAAAATCCTCATAACTACCTTTAATAGTTACTTTGATCTGGTCTATAGTATCTGGTATTTTGAATGAGTCAAACTGTGAACTCTCAATGTATATAATTCTTTTTCGTGGTATCTTCAATTCTATCTCTTCAAATTCTATACCTGCTTCGTCTATGTCTATCATCAAGATGATGTTATCATCGGTTTCTCCATATGCAACTTGCATTGATGAACCAGTGTAAAATATATTATCCTGTGGTGTTTGTTTTTTATGAATATGACCTGAAATTACTTGAGGCCAATCAATATCCCATTCATCACCTATTTCTGAAATCATAGCACCCATTTTACATCCTTTGAACTCTTGGTGAGCAAATAAAATATCACAATCTCTCCAAGAATACTCTTCATTTGTTTCTAGTGCTTCGATAAATCTACCAGGAGCAACGTATGGACAAAGTATAAAATTGCACTCATCTTTCTCCACATGAATTACTTGATCTACGATTGTTACGTTTTCCCACAACTTCATCGCGTTCATCCAATGTTGATCAGTCAAAAATTGCTCGTGATTAATCATATCGTGATTGCCTACTATGACGTATACGGGAGCTATTTTTCTTAGTTCTTTAATTAAATGGTAGGCTCGGTTAAGAGCAATAGTATGAAGTCTTTCATGATCGTGTAGGATATCTCCCAACAAAATAATGATGTCTGGTCTTTTTTGTTTCAAATTCTTGAGTAGCTCTTGGATCAAAATATCAACGATACTTATATTATCTACTCTGAAATGTGTGTCTCCTATAGCTGCGATTAACATTTTGTTATTACTTGTAAATAGCAAAATAGAATCATTTTCTACGAATCAAGAAAATAGTCAATAAAGCACCAGTTGCTAGAACACCACCGATCAAAGCTAATGGTAAAATAGGCAACGATTTGTCTGGGTCTTCACCAGCTTCTTCCTGTTTCTCGACTTCTTCCTGTTTCTCGACTTCTTCCTGTTTCTCGACTTCTTCCTGTTTCTCCTCACTTTTTGGTTTCTTGTATTCACTCATCAAACTAAATTTTCCATTTTTGACTCCATCAAAAAAACAGACACCCGGTAGTGTCATGGTATATAACACGGTTCTGGCGGAAAAATCATTCTGACAGGGTTGACCCTGTGATGCGGCAACTACTTCGCCCGTTTCCTCATCTATTATCTGCGTAGATTTATCTACTACACCTTTAACATTCTTTTTGTTATAAGCATCACAACTTGTATCATGAAGAGTAATCAACAAATTGTCATTATTGAGGTCTGCACTCGTTATAAAACTAGGAGTTGCTGAAAAGGTAAATTGGGGGATTTTAGCATTTTCTCTATCCAATACATAATCCCAGTTTTTGATTTTCCATGATTCCGACATTTTATATGAAACTATATATTTTTAGTTAAGTTTTTGTTTTTTGTTAGATTCCGTTTCTGGTTCGACGGTAGGAATTTCTACATCGCAATATGGGCAATTAGGCTTTCTCTTACCCCATTCTTGTATACAATTGAAGTGAAAGAAGTGTTTACACGGAAGCATTCCTAGTTCTTCTCCTTCTTTATAATCTTCCAGACATACACGACAAGAACAAAACTCTTTATGTGATTCCTTATTTGGATCAAATTTTTCCTTCTCAATATTTAGTTCTCTTGCCACATCTATGAGTCTTTTTTCTTGATCTTCTGCAAAACTGTCTCTCATAACTTGTCTGACTATTTGTTCTTCCAAGTCATCTGCCAATACGTTTGTGAAAAATCTCATCAGGTCGATATTTCTAGGATGTACTGTATTTCTTCTACGCCTTCTAGACGCGATTCTCATAGCCAAAGATTCAAGTGACATAATTGATTCCGAGAGAGAAGGCGATGAAAAAGGATCAGCGGGATTTGCTTCTCCCGACGCATTTTCGATTGGAGTAGTATGTGGTGAATCATCTTCCAAATCCGACACATTTTCCAATTCTGGCATATCATCATCACTATCTTCTTCTATTTCAGACAAATCATTGAATATATTTCCGGAAATAGTAATAAGCGATGAAATACCATTTTGATCGGAAGTAGTAGACGTTGTGTAAGTAGTTACTGGATTTCTATTACTTAAATTCAAACTAGGTGTTGGGTTCATTGAAATAAGATTATTTATACCTAGTAAATCATTTAGAATGTTAGCGTCCGTTGAATTAATAAGAAAACCAGGTTCACTACTCGTTATAGGGTTTATCAGATTTGGGGCTTGAATGATATTTTCCGTAGTATTATTCTGTGTGGAGTTAATAGAAAAATTTGGACTTTCGTCGTTATTATTGGACATTTTTATTACTATTGGTAATAAAAATTATTCATTTTGTATATACATCGAGTTTAAAGATTTTCTTAAGTAAAAACTTGGCGTGACTATTCAATTGAATTTTGCTAGATTCTGTTAACATTTTTATACATGATAATTTGACCCAAGCCAAAGAATTCACGTCATTTCCGGGAGTTTTTTGGACTTGTAAAGGGTGTCTAGCTGAATAAGATTCAAAATAATGAACTTTGTTGTTTACTCGATGTATTCTAAGAAGATCTTTGGTTTTTAATACGTAACCTGTTTCTTCTCTTACTTCTCTAATAGCAGCATCTTCTACAGTCTCGTTTTCTTCTATACTACCTTTGGGAAAACCCCATAAATTACCACGTGATTGTACTAACAACACGGAATCGGTCGGTGGATTAAAAATAACTACACCAGCTTTTCTTCTATTTCTGGAGAATCCTTTATCAGAGTCATATACACTCATTTCAAAAATACATCCACCACATTCGCATAACATATTAGTTTATATTATATAGTTGATTAATTCTATAAATTATTCAACAAACTTGAAGATGATGAACATTAAGTTCTTCTGTTCGACCTATTCGATTTGCTCTTCCTAAAATTTGTGTAGTAGTCGAATCTTCCATACGATGATATAATATGATATCTGTACACTCTTGTAAATTGATACCGGCGCCATTATTTCTAGAATTCAAAAAGATTACGCTTGATTTACCAGATTTAAACTCTTTGATAAGTTTTTCCCGAGACTCAGACCTACCTTTAATTTCTTTACAAACTATATGTTCCTTATCTAATTCTCTTATCATACAATTATATGTCGCATCTTCGTCTGAAAATTTGATAAATTTACCGTCTTTGTTATCTTTAATTATATTCACTATTTGTTGTGGTTTTGTGATTCTAGTATCTTCTTCTACCTTTTCTTCGGTTTCTTCGGTAATATATGTAAGATCTGCTATAGCTAGGGGTTCTCTACACAAAGGACATGAATTTTTTCTAGCCAACCAAGTCATCAGACATGCACCGCAAAACAAATTATTACAACAAGGTACAAGAGCTGGTTTATCTAATTGACTCCAACAGATGTTACAATTACCAGCTAAAGATTCTTTGTAGCGATCTTCGAGTTCTCTGATTTTGGTTTCTATCCTATTTTTCTTTTCTGTCCACTCTGCTATCCGTTCTTGATCTCCTCTGGTAGTGTATCTGTGTATTTTATGAATAGCTTCTTCAAGCTCTCCTGTGAATCCATTTTTGACCAATTCAACTATATTGTCAGTTTCGGCACCGCCCGGATAACGAATAGCACCTCTTATATTTCCAGCTGTTATCATAATTTCTACTCTATGGGGCACAAATCCCATAACGGCACGTGAGATTGGTTGATAACATTGATAAAAATGATGATTAACCGCGGGCATTGAATAAGAATTTCTAACGTATTCTTCGTTGTTTTTAATCTGCAAAGCGTTGAAAAAGATATTTTCCATGTAGTGGAGACATAATCGGGCAATGTGGTGATTTCTTCTAGATGAATACTTCCATTTCAATAATTTAGGAGTTGCTGTAACAAACCAAGTAAATCCTGTATAAATTTTTCTCATACTAGGAATGGTGGTTGTTCCGGGTTCATCATATATCAATCTTTTCCAAGCAACTCCCATGTATCTTTCTAACAATTTGTTATACATAGTTGGAGTACATAAAATGACATCGAAATCTTCAACTTTGACACTTCCAGCCTTTTTTCTGGTTCTAACTACTTCTAATTTTAAGTCTGTTCTCGTAAATTCATCTTTCCATTGAGATACCAGAGATTGACTGATGACTATCAAATTAGTTGGAATTCTCCTCAATGTAAACTTCTTAGTGATTTTACAACCATGATTGATACTATAAGGTTCTTCTATGACTTCTGGGGTGTCTAAATCCCACTGCATAGAGTTTCTAACTATCAAACCCACCATACTAGCAGTCTTCCCATACCCTGTAGGATCCGATTGTATCCCAAAATTTGTTTCTAAATTGTAAACACTATTTATATTGATAACTCGTTCTTTTTCAAATGTTTCCATTTCGTGAATAGAAGTCTTTTGATGATCGAAAAGAGAACGTCTAAAATTTTCTGGTTGAGGAACAATTGGATATTCTGTTTCCATTTTATTTTACATAGATTATCAATTAAATTAATTTTTGAGTTAATTGCAATCAATATCTACCACCTAGTGTAGCATTGGATTTTTGAATCAAGTTCGTTTTATTAGAATTACTTTTGAATTGGATGTGACGAGTCAGTGCGTGACGAGGGGCTACAGCTTTTCCAGGCATCCCACCGGGACTGATTTTACGTCTCAATTTTTTCTCTCTACTTCCATTCATATACAAATCAGAACCAAATCCTTTACCCATGCTAGTCATAGCCGAGGCTACTGGGCGATTTCTATCTAATACCCTATGAGTTTGATTATCTAATCTGCGGTGAATATTACTAGATCTGTTACTAACACGTTGGTGTGAAGGGATAGGTCTATTCAATTCGTAATCGTAATTATCAGTTAATGGGGTAGCATTTGGAATATTAATTCCAGCTGAAGCGGATACATTGATATGGTCATAATTTACAGGTAAATTACCTTTCGTTTCTTTCAACAATGTAATTTTTCTAGCACCTTTATTAACGGTCACGTTTGAATAAGTCACATCTGTCACATATTTATCAGGATTGATATCTTGGACTAATTTACCACCCTTGACTGGGTGTATCAAGTTAGTGACAATATTACCTTCCAATGCATCTTTAACTCTTCCATTAACTTCTGAGTTTTTCTTAAGAGTTCTGTCCATGCTTCTAATACCACTAGTTGCTGGTGTCTTGATTGGATTAGCAATGACTTGACGTATTTCAAAAGGCTCTACTAATAATTGTCCTTTAGTAATAGTTTTAGTGGGTCTAACATTAGTTCTAATAGGTTCATCAACAATTTGACGCAGATCTTTTGGTTTTGGACATTCGGTTTTCTTAACGTAGTTGGCGAATCCTCGTTGAGTCCAAGCTTGAGTGCTAGTTCTTGGTTGCCTAGATAATGGCATAAGTTCTTCTTGGCGTAAGACAGGAGGTCTAAATGCACCATAATTGAGTAATGGAATTGGTAATTTAGCCTGACCAGTGAGAGCTGATCGTCCATCACTACAAGCCTTATTACGCCCCATCGTTCCAGCGTTGGTAGTTTGACGATTCTGACCCCCATTTGTACCATAATTAGAGTAAGATACAGCCACGTGAGGATTGATACCACGTGGATATACTTTAATCATTTCACAAATTCGATCACCACTCCCTTCACCTATCATACGAGTGATTTCCTGTGTCTGGGATACATTATCTATTTTACGAGTCCAAAGAGCCTTCGGGGGATCTCTTTGAATATTCATACTAGTTCCCCAACTTTCCACAGAAGGAAGTGTAACATGTGTGTGTTTCGGATACTGTATCATTTTATTATACAGAAAACTTTTTAGAATGATTTTACTCACGTGTAAATTTTATTCGTTATTTCGAATGAAATTTATTTAGAAATCTAGGAAATATCTCCTACAGTTATTTTGTGTAATATTACCGTAGTAAGATCTAAACATCGGTAGACTATTCGATACGTGTTTGTAACCGAAGATCTTCCCAAGTTTATTTCTTCTGAGATCTCTGGGATCCACAGTAGGCAGTACTGCTTCAAGTTCGCTGATAAACAGACTTGTGTCAACCGTTGGTAGTAAAACAATACCCTCCCATTCACGTCTCTTCCCAGCCAAGTCGATTTCGAATTCAGCAGGAAAGAATTGACCCAATGTTGGTGACGATTCCTTCATTAAGTTAGCAATTGGCTTTGGGAGAAGTTTGGAACTCTTTTCTGGTAGAACTGTCATCAATTGTTGAAATGGGGTGAATGGTTGATCATCGGCGTACTTTCTGTTCTTGTAAGTTTTCATAACTTCTGCTACGTCAGACAAAAAAGGTGAGTAGTGCCATGGATAGTTCCATTGCCACGAAGGAATCCCGGAAGTGTAATAATCCAACACCCATTGTACTCCGAAAATGTATTCTTCACATACAGTTTTCACGGGAATTCCTGGAAATTTTTCAGCATAATAGTCCTTCTTATAATTCTCGATATTGATTCGTTTCCTACCGTCAGCTCCTGTAATTGTGTGTTTTTCCACTAGTTTGTCAGGAAATGTTCCCCGGCTTTTATTTAGTTTATTGTTGAACATTTGTTCCTCCAACGTACTAAATTCGGCTAGAAATACAGCGAGACTCTTCGCTGCCAAGCGCTTTTTTCCTTTGAAGTTTCTCGACAAGTAACCAAACTCCTCTTCTACTTCTTGATAAATTTCAATCATGGAGTCGATACCGCCAGACAAGATTTCAATTCCCGGAGCGTGAGGAAGAAAGTCATTCCCAACACTGTAACACATAAGCACAAAATCATAAATATGCTTTTGATTCCCATGACCAAACGGTTGATTACTAGAAACCAGACGTTTGATCAATTCCTCTTTGATCTTGGTAAGATCTACTACATGAGAAGTAGTTAGATTGAAAGAATCGTCGCGGAGAATGTACATCTTCTCACACGGTGAAGCCATACCCAACATAATCAGATCAGCATCCATCCCATGAATACAGCAACTCTCACCTTTTCTTTGATATTTACGCAAATAGTTAATGATCTTATGTTCGCCTTCACCTGCGACTTTTTCGTTGGAGAAAATGACTTCTAGATTTTGCCATTCAGGTGATACACTCATCTGGCATCTAATGTACCAATCAAGATATTTAGTCAAGTTATCCATAAATCTAGTTCCTGGTGTAATACAATTAGGATCAAATGCCATTTCTCCACCGTCTCTGGCACTTCTGAATCGTCTTTGTCGCTGCTGTGCCATTTTAGCCATTCCCGCTATCCCATCAACACAAAGAAGCAATCTCTTCTTAGGATTTACCAGTCTACGGTAAAAATCTACTGTCTCGCCAATACATTGAAATAGCCGTCTCTCTTTGGAGCGATTATTCTTACGTAGTAATTTTTTGAAACGAGGAGCGTAATTCCCGTATTTATATACTTTTTGGGCACATGTATGAAAAATACCATTCATATCAATAGCCAGCATGTCTACGTCAATACCAAAAGTATCAATTTTGTAGATATTATTATGCGTTTTGATGTCATTGCCAAAGTTTTCTTTGAACCATATCCAAAAGTGTTTAATTCCCATTGTAAGACTTTAATGTCAATCATTAAAGTCGTAAGCTAATATTCTCATTTTTGGTTTTTATTTTTATTCTTTTAGCATATCACTTACGTTGTTTCGGCTCCTGAATGCGTTTTAAATTATATCCTGTTAGCATTCTTTAGTTTAGACTTGTTTTATGCACTTGGCAAAAAGTTTCGTAGTACTCTACCTATATTTTGCTGTTAGTACCACTTTTCTATTCCAATGTTTTTCTTTTTTTAAATAAAAACATGCAAACTCGTGAGATTTTATCAATCGTAGCACTTGCCGCGCTAGGCCTGTGCTTACTCTGTGGTCTGGCTAAGATGGCTATGAAAAACCCAAAAGCAAAACAGTCCTGTGACCATGCTTGTAGTTTATTAGTCTTCGTGTCTGTTGTACTTGTTGGCGTTAGTCAATTACTTGAAGAAAATAAGGATGGATACATGACTGTGCCTCCTAATTATTACTATGCCCATAAAGGCAATGAAAAGAGAAGAATCGATCAGGCATGCCGTGATTGTCATGGTAAAAAAAAAGTTTAAATGAGGTACGTGGAGATATCCCTATTGTTCCAAAGGTGGGTGGACAGT
>JAAHTH010003436.1_pt1 | contig 10827 bp, 14 predicted proteins | sample 6116091 | NCBI WGS metagenome assembly JAAHTH01 (sample SAMN13939990, study PRJNA603662) | sponge metagenome | isolation source: marine sponge | host: Mycale hentscheli | place: New Zealand | collected 2006
GTAGTATCGTCGTCTCTTTTACTAAGCTTTATTTTAGACATAATATTTTCAAAATATGATTTTTTATTTACTTTGACCCCATCTTTTTTAATTAGTTGAACACCATCATCCTCCATTTTATTTATTATATTTTCATCTATTTCTTCAGAATAATGTTCTCCATCATTACCATTTTGACCTACAATATTCATTCTTTTTTCTGCCTCTTCCCATTCATCTTGGTCTGGTCTATTAAATAAATCCTTATTTATATCGTCTTCAGTAATTTTTATTTCTGGTTTTGGTTTAACTTCTACAGTTTCTCCATATAAATTATCTCTATATTTTCTTTTAGGGTATGCTTGGTCAAAAGCAAAGTTAGCAGCTACAACTAATGAAATAGCTAATGGATCAAACACAAAGATTATAATAAGTAGCAACACATTTATGATTTTATCCATAGGTATACCGGTTAAACCCGATAAATACTGCAGTGGCCCTAATTCGGCAGCTACTTCATTATTGCTTTGTAGTTCCAATATATTTAATTGATACTTTTGAAGTGAATCTGCTGCAATAGTTCGTTTTTCATATACATCTTTACGATTTGCTTCCTCAGCTTCAATACGTTTTTGCGATAATCTTAATTCTGTTGTGGAGATAGTTTGTCTAAATCCAGTAGATGATGAAGTATCTCTAACTTGAATTGAACTTGCCTTGGCATTAGATAAAATAGATATATTATTTGATATTTGAGCTAGTTCTTTATCAAACCTAGCTACATCTTCTTCATAAAATGATTTTTTATTTTCCAAAAACGCAACTTCATTTTCTGCTATACTTAATTTGCTATAAGTATCTTGATAAGCAGCACTTAAAAATCCGTAAATCCCCATACTAGTAATTAAAACCAATATAAATGTTGCTATCGATAAATAAGTTCTTAATGTTTTATTAATTACATCCCAATATTGGTATAATAATGATGCTGTAACTAATTTAGCAAATTCTAATGAACCCGCCATTATAATAACTTGAAATTGTGCTCCAGCAAATAATTTACTTAGCCCATAAACTGAATAGAAGGCAGCCGATGCACTTACTGACAAAGCAGAAAATGCAATTAGAAATGGAAACATTCCTTTTTTAATATTTTTAAACATAATTTTAGTTTTTACACTGAATCGTAATCAATATATGAAACTTGTACATCATCTCCACGTTCAATTGCTTCTGCTATTGAAGGATACACTCTTTTATAAGCATCAACAGAAGATCCAATAAACCCATTTGGGTTTTTATTAATATTTTGGTATTGAGTATCCCCTAAAAGTAAACAACCTGAGGTATGTTCATCAGTGTTTCCAGTATGCCATAAGATATAATTAAAATCGGGAACATCTTGTACATGAATCATCCCTTTATGCATATCTCCATATTTTTTTTCATACCTACCATGAAATCCACCAACAGTTCTTAACTTAAGTTTATAGGTACCTGCGGGTATTCTGGTTTCGTGCATTACTTTCCCCCATCTATGTTCGTCTTCTAAAGTATAACATAAAAATTTTCTACATCCATCAGTTACATCAAATAACAATCCGTTTGTACTATCTTTTTGTGAGCTAAATCTAATTACTTCTAATTCCATATTGTAATTTTATTGATAAATATTAGAACTTTTTATGAGATTTATGGCCTTCTAATAATATGTCGGATCCAAAATTCCATTTACCATAAGGAGAAAATGTACCAAAATGGTTAAATAGTTCATTTCTTACGTTAAATTTATCTTTTGGTAAATGTCTTAGATCATTATCTAATTGATCTTTAAAACCTACTTCGTTAAAATGTTTTATTAATTTTTCTGCTCCTTTAACTGAAACTAAATAAGAGTAACAATTAGCAAATTCTTTTTGGTTAGTTAAAAAATGAAGATCAAAATCATTTTTAAACATCTCTTCCCAATTAAACCATTCTGGAGATGTTATTATAACATCATCTTCAAATATAACTAAATTAGTATTATTATCAATAGCATATTGCCATAAATAATAATTACTTAAACATATACCTTTACATGCTTCAGGGTATACATTATATGTATGAAATTCAGAATTTTTAAATAGTTTATTTTCTTTGGGAGTAAATTGATGAGTTTTTCCATCAATTGCATCAAAAAAAGAAAAATCATACCTAGTTTTTAAATGATTGTTAGTATAATCTCTCCTGTCTTGTCTTTTCTTTAATGATATAACTTTTACTTCAACTGTCATAACTATAATATATTATTCCCATGCCGCTAAGGCACGGGAATAAATATTGAACACCTCCTTATTTTTTAACTATGTGGTACAAAACAAAAGCTCCTACTAAACCTAGTAGTCCTTCTGCGTTAAGTGATCCTAAGATCTCCATAATATTTCCTACAACGGATATATCAGGCCAAAACGGTATTCCGACTCCTTGGAATAGTACTTCTAGTACTACACCTAAAGCGATTACAGACACACCTATGTGAGTCAGTTTGTCAGCCCAAGAGCCGATCTTGTTAAGAATTTCCATAAAATTGGGTTTTAAGTTAAACAAAATGTAACTAGCAACTAATTATCTTCGTTGTTTTTTTTACCGAAGATTTTGCCTACCTCAGCGATTCCGAATGAACCGAGGGTTATGATTACGAAAGAATTATAAATGTAATCTTGTATTACTATTTCTTTACCATAGATACCTGTTATAATATCTACTAATGCAAAGATAATCATTACAATAAAGGATGAGAATCCTACTACTGATTTTTCATTAATGTTGTTGTCGTCTTTAAACAAATCTTTAAATGCCATACTTCTAGTTTTTAAAAATTAGTGAAAACTATTAGCGGAACCTTATTGTTGTGATTATAAATATTAAAATCTATTGGAATTTTTAGCTTCTTCAATAGCTTCTTCAACATCTTCTTTGGATGATGGGAATAGTAGATCTAATCCTGCTTTAAATTTAGATTGTATTCCATCTTGAGTTACAATAAACATAGTAGGAGCCATTCTAACTCTATATTTTTTCTTTGCTGCTGGGGCTTTAGCTATATCTACTCTATAATATTCAACGTCTGGTCTATCTGCTAAGTCTTTCCAATTAGGGTAACAATTTATTTCATTGAATTTAGCCCAATATTCAACTACTATTACTTTATTATCATCATCTCCAAAGGCAGAATTACCATTTACAACTTCTTCATAGTTTGAATCATCTAACCAATATTTTTCTGGAACGTCTTGTTGTCCTAAAAGAATTAAAGGCATCAATGAAAACAATAGTAGTAAATTTTTCATATGTTATCTTTGTTTAGACATCTCGTACATACGTTCTTCTAGCTTATCAAATTTTTCTAAAAGCATTTCAACGTCTTCTTGAGTGTCCATTATTGTTTGGCGAATTAACTCATCCTTTAAGTCATATTCAACCCTTTCAATAACTGGTTCTGGTTGTGTTGCAGCATATGCTATGTCTGCCTTTAGGGTAAAATACATACCTGCTAAGGAGACAGTAAAAGCTACTATCATTCCTATTGTTTTTAAATCTAAAGTTACCTTAGTATCCTCTCCTATTTGCTTTGCCATTATTTAAATGTATAGTTTAATCCAAATGTAGTTTGATATAATTTACTATCCCACATTTTAGAATATTCTCCTTCTATGAATATTCCTAAATTTTTTCCAATCTTTGTTCCTAAATTAACACCAAAAGAATAATCGTGCCATTGTTCACCTTTTAAATTATTATTGTGACCACCAAGCCCCCAACTATTTCTATGTAAGTAGCTAAAATCTTCCTCTCCTCTAATATATCTGTGATATGGTAAAATGTAGTTAGCATAACCATGTAACCAAAAATCTTTTTTATAGTGGTAAAAATCTAAACCTACTATTGGAGCTAAATCTAACCATGGATCTAATAAATCCCAAGCTTCACCATTAAACCTATTCATTAACATAGGCATTACAGTTTCTCTAAAATCTAAATCTGAGTGTGCTACTTGGTTTCCATCTTCATCTACCCAACACCAATCTTGCATTGTTGTTTCTTCTCCTGTAATTGGGTCTATGCTTGTTTGTGTATAGAAAATATCATTATAACCGTAATTTCTTCCTAATTCATACCATTGGTTTACTGGGTTTCCAAATTCATCAATTTCATTTAACCATATTTCTACTGGATTGTAACCGTAAGCTCTTTCATGTCCTCTTAATATGGCCCCAGCTGAAAAACTAAACTTTTTCCCTATTGGTAATCTACCTCTTACTTCTGCTGAGTTGTATTTAAGATTAATTTTACCTACTTCTCTAGCTTGAAGTTTTACAATATGATATTTACCTGTGTGTTTTAGAAAATAATTGTAATTGATAAAATTTTCACCTCTCCATCTTTCTTTTTCATAATGGAATTGATATTCTAATCCTTGTACTGCTGATGTTGGGGCAGAAAATACTAATTGTTCTTCTGTACCATCGTAAAAATTCTTTGGTTTTCTTTCGTAATCAAATCTGGCTAGTTTTCTTATACCAAATCCATATCTGTAATCAAAAGGGTATTTTGGAGTATTATCAACCACATCAGGAATTGAATATAAACTTCCATCTGGGTTTGTTCTTAAAAAATAGGTAGGCTCTGCAGCCTCTATTGAGTTTGAAATATCACCCGCTCCATAAACAGTACCATATTTTAAAAAATCTTTATAGATATCTTTAAAAATTTGAGCTTGTAAAACTGTTGGTGAAAATAAGATAAACGAAACAATTAATACTAATATCCTCATATTATTATCGTTTTATGTTTGTCAATAAATATATGAAAATTTAGTTATATTCGAGGAAAATTAAAACTTTATTCGCTCAATTGCCTTTTTTACTGCAGATGAAAATGTTGTTTTATTAAATGATAATTTATCATTATTTAAATCAATAAGTGTTGATTCTACTGTAGATTTAGCTTTACCAACTACTTCAATTTCTTTGCCATCTATATAAACTGACATTTTAACAATTGTCTTTTTCGCAGCTTTACTCCAAACTCCAAATTCAATACTTGTTGTTGGTGCTTCAATGGATTTTACTATTACTGTTATAGGTTTTCCATCCATACATAGTTCATATTTATCTGAAATTACATCTTCCATTATTTGTTTTATACCAAATATTATACGGTTTTTACTAATTTCTTCCATTTCAACCTGTGTACTTACTTCAGTTACAGTATAGCATTCCTGTGAGAATGAAAGTATAGGTAAAAGCATTAATGTTATAATTATTTTTTTCATATTAAAATCTTATTTTTCCACCAGTTAATACCTGAAAATTTAATGCATTTCCTTGTGAATGCCAAACCCCAGTAAAACTGATATTATATTTAAACGTTTTTGTTATTTTTATATCCCATGAACTAAAAGGTACTATTAGCATACCTGGATCCCACCATTTGCCTTCATAATATTGTGTAAATGGAGAATAGACACCTAATAATAAAGCTGATGTTGTAATTTTATCACTTATTTTAAAATTTCTATGTATCCCAGCTACTGAAGATATGTTTTGTAGATCTCGTTTACCTAATTTTCCAATTGTAAAATTAAGACCAGCCATACCTGTAAATTTCTTTTTATAAAATTTAAAGGATTCTAAAACAGTAGTTGTATTTAAATGATTTAAATTCCAATCTGTCATTGTAGTATTTGCACCTACTAAATTAAATGTTCTGTTTGGATTAATCCATGATTTATAAAGTGTTAAACTAAAATCATTAGTAACAGATGTATATGTAAGTAAAGCTCCTTTAATTCTAGTTTGTTCTGTATTGGCGTGTGTAATTGAACTAACTACTTTTACTTGTCTACCATTTGAATTATCTTGATTGTCAATAACTACAATATCACCTGATGCTATCAATGAACCAGCATTTTTATTAGCTTCTGCACTTCCACCATCAGCTGCATTTGAAAGAGAATTAGCTAGTGAAGTAGCAATAGCCCCTTCAACTTCTTCTTCCTCATCTTCCTCATCACCCTCACCTGCAGAATTATCTATTGCTTCTGCTACTGGAGTAGCTGTAGATGAAGCTGCTTGGGGTAACATATCTCCTCCTAATATAGACATTATATTTGTAACAACTGTAATTGTGTTTTGTACTGCTGCTGAATTAGCTGTGTTTAATAATACTTGAGTTACACTTTGACATGGACTTGAAGAATTAGCTTGAGTAACTAAATCTAACCAAGAATCAAAAGCTCCATTAGAAAAATCATCTTGAGTAAATGTTTGAACATTACCAAAATAATTTAATGCAACATTATTACTACCACCTATTTGAATTGTTTGTTGAGTTAAAGTACAAGGATCTGTAAACGTATAAGACCACTGACCATAACTTACCAGTGGTAAGAGAAATAAAATTAATAATATTTTATTCTTTAAATATTCCACGTTTTATCATCCTTTTTACGATACGAGCAGTTCCAGATTCTAATGCTTTTTTAGTAGCAATTCCTATTGTGGATTTATTAAATTGAACTTCATTATCCTCTCCAATTTGAGATCGTTTAATTGTAACAGCTTCACCACTACCACTGCCTGTAAAAATAGTTCCAGTCTCAGCATTAACAAATCTTACTTGCATACCAATAATGGTTTTTAACACAGTTTTAACTCCATTAACTGTAACTTCTTCTTCCTCAGAGATAGAATAATCATAAATTTCTACATATACAAAATACTCTGCTAAGACAACATTACCTATAACTTGAATATCATTTGCTGATATACCTTTAGCTGCGGCTTGATGCTGCTTAACCATTCTTTGTTTAATTTCTTCTTTATCTTCGGTAAATAAAAATCTATCAGTCCATTCTAAATAAGATAATGTAATATTACTTACACCTAATCCTACTCTATTTTCTCTTAATTCAGGATAAAATTCATATAATTCTGGTGTAAAGCCAATATTTAAGACTTGAATTGGTAATTGATAATCTAACATATAATCAGAAACTTCATCTATGTCAGCATCTTGTTCAAATTTACCTTTATAATTTTCTGTTTCAGTTTTACCTAATTGGGCATTAGCTGTAAAACTTAAGAGTAACGATATGATTAAAAATATTCTTACCATGTTATTTCTTCTTTTTTTTCTTCTTTTTTAGGAGGTATAACTATTGTTTTAGAAATTACAATAGTATCTTTAGAAGATGCTGGTGGGTTAATTCTTTGTTCCATTATAGGTGGTTCTGCAACTTCTTCCTTAGGAGAAAAAATTGATTGCATATTAGCTATTAATAATGCAAAAGCTGCTGTTATAACTAATCCTATACCTGTTACTATTTGGTTTTTAATTTCCGAAAAAAATCCTTTATTTTCACTCATTTTTTAATTATTTTAAATGTTTTAACAAATCTACCATTAGTTACTTGTAGCAAATAAATTGCAGATGCTAAATCTGATAGATCCATTTGGAATGAAACATAACCACTAAAAAATTTCCTTGTGGTTGATTTCATTAATGTTCCGTTATACGTAATTACTCTAATGGTATAAAAACCATTATCAGGTACTGTTAATTCAAATGTTAATGGACCTTTTACTGGGACAGGATACACTATACCATAAATACCATCTGCTGGTTGTGTATCAAATGGAAGAGACATTTTATTAACATATCCATCTGTATTATCAACATCAATATCCCATCCTAAATCTGTACCTGCTGTTTTTCTTCCTATGGTAATTGGTATTTCAGTCCAAGTTTGATCAATAACCTTAAATCTTACTGTAAATAACTCAGTTGTATTGCTTATAGTAAAATCACCAAAAGAGGCATCATAACCTCCCCATCTTACTGTTTCACCTTCCCAATCTTGTGTATATGTAAGCCATTCTTGTGCTTTAGCTGTTACAGTAATTTCCTCAAATTCTAAGTATTGAGGATCAAAATTTAAAGCAAATTCTAAACTTCCAACTGTTTCTCCTGATGTTTCAATCTCTACAGGTAAATTAATATATTCACTAACAGGAACCTCAATCTCAGGTACGTTAAATACGACCTGAGAATGAGCTGTTGTTGTTATGGTTAGTAAAAATATTAATAGTTGTTTCATTTATTAATTTAACCCTGTCCCATTTGCATCACCTAATATTAATATGTAGAAATTACCACTTGTAGTTCCATTTATATTTGGTGATAAGAATTCTGCTAGACCTGGTATTGAACTAGACTGATCTGAAGTTGCATTACTAATAGTATTGTACTGTGCTTCAGTAAAGAATAATACATCTGGATTATTAGCGTAACTTGTACCATTAGTTGCTAATCTAGCAAACAATAAATAAGAATCTGATACTGTAACTCCATTTGTTTGGTTTATATTACCAGTATAAAATTGTATACCTGATGTTGCTTGTGCTCCTGCTGCTATTTGAGCAATCATATTAGCATCAGCTGTTGATAAAGCTGTACTTGCATTTAAGCCACTTGCAACCTTAAGTCTAATCTGCCAGTAATCTTGATCTAAATTTGTTGAGAATGTTGCTGTTCCATCTGCTCCAGTTGTTACTGTAGATACATCTGTCCAAGAACCACCATTAGATTTTTGTAAAATTACAGGGATAGATTCAGCTGGGTTAGAAGGACTATTTAGAATAGTAGCTACATAATCAAATGCTGGTTCTGTAAAGTTACCACCATTATCGGAAGTGCCTAAGACAGCATCAGTACCATCAGCTTTTGCATAATAAGCAGTTAAGTTATTAGTAAAATCAATGTCGGCAATTGCAGCATTAGTGTAACCAGATTTAAATGGTAATGAGACATCAAACATATTACCTGCAGTAATATCAAAAGTAGAAGTAGCACCAGTATAAGCCCATACAACTTTTACAAAACCAATTGATGAATCTACACTTGTAGATAAATAAGCATCAGTACCTGAAGTATTATTGTAGGTTACAGTTGGAGAATCAAATACATTTATATCATAGTTAAAAGAAAATTGAATACCCTTTACCGCTGTACCAGAAGTATTATCATAATAAAGATCAACTACAGTTGGATTTGAAGAATTGGTAGATTCTAATATATAACTTGAATCAAGAATCACATAAGGCTTAGTGGCATCAGGTGATGTCGTTTGTGCATTAATTGTAGTTGTTAGCATTAACCCTGCCAACAAGAAGAGTAGTTTTTTCATCGTAATGTATGTTTTTTTATTATAAATATGTAGAACTAGTTCTTATGTCCAGCTCTTATTACATAAAAAGTAGTTGTATTTCCATTAGCTAGATCAAAGAGAGACCATGCTCCATAACCGGAAAATTGGGTTTTATCATCTGAGTCTACTGAAACTGCATCCCATACATAAGGTTGTTGCCAGTAGTTTGTAGTCCATAAAGTTGGTGCACTATTTGGAAAGTTTGCAAATAATGAATTACCATGTCTTTTTTGATGCATTACATAAATATCCGTAACTGAAAAATCTCCTGTATTATTTACGTCCATTCTCCAAAAATCTTTTGAACTAACTGGTCCTGTTAATATTCTATTTTGAAACCAATTAATATCTGAAACTGTTAATATATCAGGTTCTACAAAAATATCTATTGTAAAATCATAATCATTATAATCTAATGTAGTGTTAAATGAATAATATCCATTTGAATCTGTTGTTGTAGTTACCGCAGTTGTATATGAAAAACCAACTTGATTTTTATTTTGGGTTTTTAAATAAACTATTTGATTTGCAAGACCTTGTCCTTCTGCACCTTTAATATACCCATCTGCTGTTATATATTCTATATTAGGATCTGTAGCAGACCATTCTCCAAATGGATGTTGAGAACCATTTGAACCGCCTAGTTGATTATAGCTACTACCATTTGGTATTTTATATTGAAAATTAGCAGCACCTATACCACCATAATTTTGAATTCTATATTCAAACTCATACCATGTATCTTTATCTAGTGTTGCTGTACCATAAGCCCATACATTCCAACCATAATGTTTAGTAACTATATCATTGGTTTTACCAATACCTTTAATCATAAACTCATGTGAGTCATCAGTAAATGTTCTAAATGAATATAGGCCAGTTTTATTGGGTTTTACCCAACCAGAATAAATAATTGCATATCTATCACTGCCCGATCCTGCCCATCTTGGTGGGTTCCATAATTGTTGTGGGGTATGATTACCGCCTCTTGGTCCTTGATAGCTTAATATATCAACAGTTGTATCTAAATAGAGTGTAGTACCACCTCCACCAACATTAACCAGTGCATCAAATTCTGAATGAGAATTAGCATTACCTGAATATCCAGTTCCATAAGTAAAACTTCCATAGTGAGTCTTAAGTGATCTTAAGTTTACAGTAGTTTGTGCACTTATAAACCCACTAATTAAAAGAAAAAAACAAAGTATTCTGGTTTTCATATTATTTATCCATCACAGCTAATACAATCTGCCATTCTAGATCCTAAATCCCCTTTAATTACTGAATCCGTTCGTAGGTAGTAAAAGGTTTTAATTCCTAATTTCCATCCTTCTAAATGTACTTGATTAATCCATTTTGGAGAATCATTTACATCAAAAGATAAATTTAAAGATTGTGTTTGATCAATATATCTTTGTCTAATGGCGGCTTGTCTAACTAATTCTAATTGGTTTATTTCAGGGAATGTTAAAAACAATTCTTTTTCTTCAGGTGATAAAATACTATCTGGTAGTCCTTGTGCTGAACCATCTTCAGCTAGCATTTGATCCCACCATTTATCTTTATCTTCTCCTTTAGCTATTAATATTTCTTGT
>JAAHTH010000613.1_pt1 | contig 10824 bp, 8 predicted proteins | sample 6116091 | NCBI WGS metagenome assembly JAAHTH01 (sample SAMN13939990, study PRJNA603662) | sponge metagenome | isolation source: marine sponge | host: Mycale hentscheli | place: New Zealand | collected 2006
TCATTCCCCACGCATACGCAAGTCCCACCACCACCATCAGAGGGGCACGCATGCGTTGACGGATCAAGTTGTTCAGCCCATTGCTCAGTATCCACGCGACTGCGGGAATTCCGAGACCGAGCACAGCCGCCCAAATCATCAATGCAACGGAGCCACTGCTAGCGAAGGAAGTGAGCCGGGGGAATTCGCCCATTGCATCTGTAAAGTGACGCGAAAAGAGACGCTGGCCAATCCATTGAAAAACCAAAGTATCGAGCAGAACTACCAATGGAAAGCCAAGGAAGTAGATGTTCACACCCGCAGCGAGCAAGCGAAGCCACTTGGGTTTGTCGGTGAATGCCGCAAAACCAAACAGAAGTGCGAGTGGGCAAGACATTAAGCAGAGAGCTTGCGTCGCGATCCAAAGCCATAAGTTTATGGGAACCAGGTACTCGTGAGGCGCTGGCGCTAAGGGGCGTCCGTCCCATGCTACTAGTGCGGCGACTGCGAGAGTTGTACAAACGCTTGAGACGATACCAAGTATGGCTGTCCTTGGTAGATTCACGCTTCGGTGTTCATTCGAGATTGCGATGACTTCCCTCCTCGGCTGAGGCATCTGTACCGATGTGCGCCCACGGCAGAATTGTTGGCAAATCGTCCAAAAACCGAAAAGAATACGTCCCTTCCAATGAATAACAGTGCGACTGTTTTTAGCACTTATTTTTTGCTTTCAATATCTGCTGTAATCATGGCCGTTGCTGAGATGCTCTTTTCACCCGATGTCGTGACCGTCAGTGTACTTTTGCGAAGACCATTGGCGTTACTTGAGGGTGTGAACTCAGGCTGCAAAATATGAGTCCTCTTCGGCTCAGTTGAAAGCGGTACGTCAATCTCCCAGCCTTCCGCTGTGACAGACTGAATGACGAATGGGGCTTGCCCCAGCACAACAAGCTTCTTCGAGGCACTTTCTCCCCGTTCAAGACTGCCCAGTGCAATGACCCCGGGTGAAATTCTCAGTGGTGCTCTGATTTGGCCACTTACACGTAGAGGCACCCGAGGCATTTCTGAATCGTTGGTCAGGACCACCAATTCGTCCAGAAAGAATCCGGAAGGTGAACCCAGAGCGGTTGTGATAGAGACTTCGTAATCGACTCGGCCGCGTCCGCGGTTCAGTTCCTTAAAATCTGCGACTAGCCACGGCCGAGGACTCTCTATCTTCTTGATCCGCCAATTTTTTCGTCCGGCATAGAAAACTTTAATGGTCTTAGTAACCGGCTCGCTGGGATTTACAAGCTCGAATTCAACCGCTCCCGGATGAAAGACCATATCGCTGCGGATATATCCATCCACACGAAGCCGCACCTCAGTGTAGACAGGCCGATCAATCACCACAGTCAAATTTGCACTTCGTTTGCCTTTAAAGGTGTCTGTGTTGTACCGCGCCCGAATGTAACTGGTCTCGTTTGGACCGATGGAAGCGGATTCAATGATTGGCGTTGTGCAGCCGCAGCTCGCACGCACGGTGCGGATGTGGATCGGTCCGCTAGAAGTGTTATTAATTGGAAACCTGAACTCCGTCTTTGCTGCTACGGCCACAGTGCCGAAGTTATGCTTGCGCACCGGAAAAATCTCATCCCAATTGAGATTCTGTCCTGCGCATCGAGGTGCAAAAGTGACAAATGTCACATACGAAATCAGTGAGGTGAAGAGCGTTGCACGTAACATGAGGACATACCTAGAAAGAAAAGGGACAATCTCAGTTTTCGATACTCGCTTGGAACGGGGCTGCGCATCATGGGTGGGCAACAAATGCTCCGAACACTCCAACTTAGCGGGCAAGTCGGCGAAGACAACCATTACAGAGTGAAATCCGGTTGGTTTGTTCTATATCCAATGGCAAAGTGCACTGGCTCATCGGCTCAGCTGCGAGGTAGTTTCGCTCAATTTTCAATTGCGCTAATCAGTTCGGACGGTTTCAAGCTCGATTATCTCCGAGCTCGGCGAGGGCTATGGGTACACAATAAAAGGGAGGCGATGCTTTTTAGCCTCGCCCCTCGTTTTTAATTCATTCCCGGGAACGTCGGATAGATAAATGTCCCGAGTCACCTCAGGTTAGAGCATGACCTAGCAGTCGCAGGCTTGGGTTTCGGTACCACACGAGGGCTCGTCACATCCGTTGTTGCATCCATGTGCCTGACGGCCAGGAAGCAAGTGGTTCAGAAGATTCTTGACGGGCCTTTCAAGTGACGACCCACATGGGGCCGGGCAGCAGGGGGCTGGGCAGCAAACTTCAACCGGTACCTGCTTGCAGACAACTCGCGGAACACAACGCGTTACGGTGTATGGCTCGCACACTTGGCGGCATTTTTTCACCTTCACAGTTTTCGTGTAGCATTCACGCCGACATTTGGTTTCGCAAACTGTTCGAGTACGGCATTCGGGGACCATTTTGCACACGCGGTAGGTGCAAGTCTTTGTCTTGCACTCGGGAACCATCTTGCAGGTCGTGTAGTGACATACCTTGCTGCGGTTCTCGCAAACCATGCGACAAACCTTATAACACACTTCCTTTGTGCGACATTCGGGAACCATTTTGCAGGTCGTGTAATGGCACACCTTGGTACGATTTTCACACACCATCCGGCAAACTTTGTAGGGAACTTCCTTGGTACGGCACTCAGGAACCATTCTGCAAACGGTGTAGTTACAGGTTTTTGTTTTGCACTCTGGTACCATTTTGCAAACGCGATAGGTGCAGGTCTTTGTACGGCATTCTGGCACCACACGGCAAACGGTGTAAGGCACTTGTCGTGTGCGGCATTCGCGTCGATATCTGGTGCACGTGATTTCCTTCTGCTCACACGTTGGAACCCAAACTTTCTTGCAGATGGTTTTCGGGGGGCATTGCACGCACTCAGTGCGGCATTTACCCGGTGTGTAAACACATCTGCATGTGCAGGGGTCATACGTCCACGTGCCACACTCACGCACCGTCTTTTTCATCACCCGGCCAGGGATAGTTTCAGTTTCTGTTTCCCAATGACCACCTTTGACAGTAACTGTCCGGGTGTACTGTTCAGGGACACAGACACTGTATTGCTCCGTTCGCATTTTCTGTTCGCGGACGGTGTTGTAAACGGTATAGTTTACTTCCCGAGTTTTGGTCTCATACACCGGCTTACATACCGTGTATTTGACAGTTCGGGATTTTGTTTCGTAAACAGGTTTGCAAACGGTGTACTTCACGCTTTTGGTTCGTGTTTCGTACACGGGCTTCTTGACCGTGTAATTAATTGTCCGCTCGTGTTTCTCGTAAACAGGTTTGCAGACGGTGTACTTGATGGTTTTCTTGCGCGTCTCATACACCGGACGGCGCACAGTGTAATTGATGGTCTTCTGGTGTTTCTCGTAGACAGGCTTACAAACGGTGTAATTAATCGTTCGAGTTCGAGTCTCATATGTCGGAACCATCACGGTGTATTCGACGTTCCGTGTGGTTGTTTCCGGCACAAGTCGGCTACATTGCACCTCGCGATCCTCGTAGTAGACTTCATTCCGAGTGCGATAACGCGTCTCTTCAACTCGGTCGTAAACCGTTTCTCGTACAGTACGCATGCAAGTGTAAGTTCCTCCAGCCACTGGAGTAGCGGACACCTCATTGCCATCAGCGGTTTCTCCGCATCCACAACAGCCCTCATAGCTGATCGCACCACAATATGCGGCGCTCGCGGAATTTGTACCGGCCACGATCGCACTGATCATGATGGCGGGTAAGATCCACAGCCTATTCATCTTGATTTCTCCACAGGAAACAACACATCTGTTGCAAGACGCAGCTTCAGCGACAACGGTGCTTCGGCACGCATATCGCGTCATCGATCCCCATGCAAATCTCAAGATGTATAGCTGAGCGAGCAAAAAGCTGTGCGACAGGTGTGTCTTGACAGCAGGTTTTGACTTTCTTAGCGGTTTCACACCAACGGGTCGGATCACGATGCTCTGACTACCTCGACTACGAGTGAAGCGTTGGACACGCAAACAGAAACGCCAAGGCAACGGAGATGGATTACGCTGACGTGCTGGAGGGGCGGTTCTGTAAGTTCGGATTATTCCGCCCACGTGGACTCTGTAGCGATTATCTGCATTGCATCGCCTGTGCTATCAACGCACCTTTTACCCAAGACGAATGGAGTCTTTAACAGGCAAACCATACAAAATCATCACCACGCCACTACGGCAAAAAAGATGCCAACGTCGACGCTATTGGTCGCCCGCTTGCAGCAGATGGAAAGCTGGCAATGTTGAGACAAGCTCGTAAAAACAAACACTCCCTGAGCGAAATGGTTCGCTAGGTAGTGAAAAAGACCAAGATTTTAGTTACCAGCGATGCAGTAGAGATGTTTGTTACTGCGAAGAATGATCTGCCCATTGCTGAGTGCCGGTGTCCCTTGAAAGATCTCGCCTGAGTCGGTTGTTTGATTAGTTGCGAGAAGCTCGAACTCGTTGGATGCGTTCAGGACAAAGGTGGTCCCGTCACTCTTGACATAGTAAACCTTCCCATCAGCCGCAACAGGCGAACTGTAATCGGCGCCACCGAACCCACCACGCCCTGTTCGCCCCCCACGTCCACCAAAGCCGTTGGGCGTGGGACGCGTCGGCTCAGTGGCTTCCAGCTTCTCAGAATCAATTGCCTTCACCGCAGGTTTACTAGACGGTGCGGGTAAACGGCCCTTGAAAATCGCTGACCCATCCTTCGCGCTAATGCAATTCGCCAAGCCATTTGCGAAGTAGTAGATTCTGTCGTTATAAATCAGGGGCGACGCGAATCGGGCGGTATCCCGACCTGTCCATACGGTATTGGCCTCAGTTACATCACCTTTGCCGCCTACTTTCACCGCAGCAGATCCACCACCCCGCCCCTCAATTCCGAAAATGATTCCATCTGACTCAACTACACTTGAGTTGTAAGAATTTGAGTCCATTGCCTCGCTGTACCAACGCAGTTTTCCCGTAGATGGATTTAACCCCCAAAATTCATATGGCACTCCTAGCACGAGGTCGGACCGACTGTCATCTACCTTTGCGATTACAGGTGTTCCCCAAACATCAACCAACCCATCAGCTGTCTGCCGCCATTTTTCTTCGCCAGTGAGTTTGTCCAGCCCGACAAGGGAAGAACTCTCGGCACTAGCAGTAACGATCACCAGATCTTCGTGCAGAATCGGGCTTGATGAAGATCCCCAGCGGTTTGGACCACTTCCAGTGCCGACACTTGTTTTCCGCACCTCGTTGCCTTCGAAGTCAAGACAGACAACGCCGGACTTACCGAAGAAAGCGTAAACCCGATCTGCGTCCGCCACGGGCGTGTGAGACGCATAACCATGAGCGGGAATGCCCATGCCGCTGTACGTGTCCTCGGGTAACGTGGCGGTCACTGTATGCATCCATTTCTGTTTGCCCGTCTTGCGATTGACGCAAATCAAATGCCGCTTCAAATCCTGAATCTTACCGACAGCCTCGCGACTGGTTCCGTAACCGCTATAGCACGTCACAAAGACTAGATCGCCCTTAATGATTGGACTCGACGCTCCCGGGCCGGGAAGTTTCAACTTCCAAAAAATGTTCTTCTCTGGGCCCCATTCGATCGGCATCTCAGTGGAATCAGATGCGATACCTGACCCGTTGGGTCCGCGAAATCGAGGCCAGTCCCCCAAGCACTCTCCACTGACGAAACCAGCCCCAGTCAAAAACAACGAGAGTACACAACGCCTAAGGCCATGGCTAAAGAAAAGGCTCATCGATGTCACGTTACCAAGAAAGGGGTGATTTGATTTGTAACTGCTTAAAAAGAGCTCCACGCTCGTAAAACGGCATTGTCTAAACCACGATGGACTTGTGAGGTTTCGCAGGGCATTTCCGCTAAAACGGGGACAATGTGGACCACCGAGCCATTTCGGCTTCAGGCTTACTGATCCGGATTAGCTTATGAGTCTACCAGCGCCACCAGCACCCCCTCGTCGGGTACAATGCACACCCCCCGCCGGATATTGGAGACAGGTCTGCCTGTAGATATTCACACACCAGAGATCATTATGGCGAAAACTCAAGCAAGTGTCGTAAGGATTATGACTTGGGTTCTTGCTCTTTCGGTGCTTTCGATTGCGTTTTTGGTGGAAACACAGACAGCCGCAAACCAGCCAATCGTTACTGCATTCGTCGTTGCAGGTTTTTTGGCAACACCGCTTCCAATGGCCCAGTTTCTCGGCCTCGCACTCGTGATCGTTTTTGCATTACTGATCCCGATACTTTGGGGTGGGAACGGTGATGCGCAAATTGGGCATCGCATGATCGGACTTGGATGTCTTGCCGTGATGACGCTCTACCATTGCGTGCCGCACCGGCCTGCGTCTGCAGCAGACGACTTAAACCAAACATCTGACACTCACGGCCGGGATCCTTCTGAGCCCCGAAGTCAAATCACGCAAGACATGAGTCGATCGTTCCAAGATTGCGATTCCTACCATGCCCCCCTGATTGATTCCGATTGGCTAACCGGCGCCGACTCGACGACAAACTTGCAAAATCTCAATGACTGTAATACCCCAGATTCTGATAGCCTTTCAATCGAGGTTGCACCGTATCATGATCGTTTTCAGCCAATTGTTGACGAACTAAATCAATGCGGTGAATTTAATGGTCACCAACTACAGATCGTCCGCGAGGCATTGCGTTCTCTTGACCTGGGCCTGAAGAACAATGACTTCAACCCCTTGATGCTTTTTCAAGGACAAAGGATCGGAAGCTTTAAAATTGATACGCCCCTGGGGCGTGGAGGAGAAGGAACGGTATACCGAGGGTTTGATACTAGCGGCAACACGGCGGCAATTAAGATTCTGCACAACATGCGTGTGAGTGACCGGTTTCGTAGGGAGATGCAGATGGTCCGAGAACTTGCGCACCGAAACATCGTCACAGCGTACGAGGTTGGTGAATTTCAGGGCCTGCCCTTCATCACCATGGAACTACTCGAAGGCCCTGACCTCAACCAGCAAGTCAAGCTTCATGGCAGGCTGGACTGGCGCACGAGCACGAAGTATACGATGCAGATAGCGCACGCGTTGTCACACGCTCACCAACGGGAACTGGTCCATCGAGACGTCAAGCCGGCAAACATCATTCTGGATGGTCATGGCGGCGTGAAACTTGTTGATTTGGGTCTCGCCTCAAAAGCTCCTCAAGACGAGGGTTTACACAGCGTTTTTCAGTTCGTCACTCAAGAGGGGCAACTGGCAGGGACGCTTCCCTTCATGGCTCCTGAGCAAGCCAAGGCTTTGCGGCATGCTACACAGCAGTCCGACATTTACAGCCTAGGTGCCTCATGGTTCTTTATGCTTGAAGCTCGTGGTCGACTTCGGGGCAGTACCTTTGAGGAACAAATGCACAACCTGATCATCAATCGACAGTTCAATGAAATTCAAGACGATTCTCTGCCGGAGCCGTTGCTGCAAGTTTACCAGCGTATGGTCGCTTATCACGTTGAAGACCGATTCGCTGATTGTGAACAACTAATCCAAGCCCTAAGCGATGCCTTGGTCGATTCAGGTGAGGAACTGGTGCTCTCCAACCATGTCCATGTGTTGATTGTGGAAGATAGCAAGGCAGATATGATTTTGACCCTCAATCTGGTGCGTCGCACTAACCCTTCGGTGGTGGTGCACCAAGCAGCTTCACTTTCAGAAGCATTTTCAATTTGTGAACAGCAACCCATCGACATGGTGCTGTTGGACCTAACGTTGCCGGACAGCTCAGGCATTGAGACCATCACTACATTCCGCAAGCACTGCAAAGACATCCCTTTGGCCATACTTACCGGGTTGAGTGAACAACAGGCGCAAGCGGAGTCATTGCTGGCGGGCGCCGACCTGTTCGTTTCAAAAAACGAGCTGACTGCACGTCGAATGGAACGAATCATTTTTGTCACTCTTAGCCGCTGCGACGCCTTGGTTCGCACAACTGATGACTGAGTAGTCTTCTCTCAAGCCGAAACAAGGTCCGTTGTAAGTTCCCTCGAATTGTTTCCGATGTTTTGTCAACCAGACAATAAAAAGATCATTTGCCAATCAACGCATCTGGTTTCGCAACCCGCTTATTCGGTGGAAAGCCTTCCCTGTCTCGGCTCGCCCGATCTAGCCGCGACGCCCCCGTGCCGTCGCGTCGCACCGCCTCGTTTCTAATTCAACCAGCAAAGAATTTTGAGGCGCCGAGAAAATGCGTTGATTGTGTCAGAAGACGTTGCTCAAAAAAGGAAATACCGACGCTCACGTGCTGTGTGACACGTCTTGCTAGATCACATCGGGAAACTACTCACCCCATCGATCCATCAGCGCATTATCTATTTCCAACTGATCTAGAATTCTGCTGACAATGAAGTCTACAAGGCAATCCAGGGATTGGACCCCGTGATACCAGCCGGGCATCGCAGGTAAAATCACGGCCCCCGATGACGCCAAGCGATGCATATTTTCCAACTGAATCACACTCAATGGCGTCTCTCGCGGTACAAGCACCAACTTTCTGTTCTCTTTCAGGTGCACATCAGCGGCACGTTGAATCAGATTAGCCGACGCGGCTCGCGAGATGCCGCTCAACGTACTGCCACTGCAGGGACACACAACCATCGCCTTTGTGCGGAAGGATCCGCTCGCGATTGGAGTCATGTAATCATCGTACTGGTGGTAGCACAATCGCTGGTCAGCGAGTGCTTGTGTGACCGTTTCGGGTTCGACCAAAGGCATTGCCTGTGACCAATCCGGACTACAGCAGACCAAGGATGCAATGTCAGGCGACCTCAGATCAAGCTCAAGTCCGCACTCCTGTTTGATCACGGCCGCGCCGCTGGGGCTGACAACAAGATGCGTCTCGTGCCCCGCTTTGATAAGAACCTGCAGCAAACGGACTGCATAAATGCTGCCGCTCGCGCCTGTGATACCCAACACGATTCGGTGCGGCGTGCTCATCGCGTTGCTGCTCCTTCATTCTCACCGGGTTTTTCCCCAACGTAAATAGTTGCCACACCAAAAGTGAGCGGGGTGAACTCCACCCGCCGCATTCCCGCAGCAATCATGCGATCAGCCAACGCTTGCCCGTCAGGGAATTGACCAACCGATTCTGGCAGGTACTCATAAGCCGACTTGTCGTTACTGGCAAACAGCTGCCCAAGACGAGGTAGGATGTGCTTGAAGTAAAAATTGTAAGATTGCTTCAGGCCCAGCATCGTCGGCCGTGAAAATTCCAGAATCAGCACTTGACCGCCTGGTCGACATACGCGCAGCATCTCGCGTAAACCAAGATCTGTATCGGAGACATTTCGCAGCCCGAATGCAACGGTAACACATTGAAACTCATCATCGGAGAACGGGAGGGCTTGCGAATCCGCTTCAATGAACTCAACTGCCTTCGCGCCGTCTCGTGGTGCCACGCGTTTGTCCCTTGCAATTTCCAGCATTGCATTGCAGAAATCACTACCCACGACGTCAACGCCCGTGGGTGCATGCTTTGCAATTGACAGTGCCAGGTCACCAGTCCCTGTGCAGGTATCCAACACGGGGATTCCTGCCTTCAATTTCAGTTTTCTGACTGCCCGGAAACGCCAATAACGATCAACATTCAACGATAAGAGATGGTTCATCGCGTCGTAACGCGGTGCTATCTGCCGGAACATTTCCTGTACCCGAGCATTACTCTTATCAACTCCGGCCGCTGCCTTTGGGGCGGTTGCCGGTTCGGGGTCGACAGCGGTATTGTTCATCATAATCTCTTGCGTGTTTCCTACGGACTACCTGTAGTCTAGCATCACGGCGAATTCACGCCGACCACACATCCTCACTCCCGCGTCAGACATGAAAACTCTGCTATTTGATATCGATGGGACGCTCATTGTGACAAACGGGACCGGCACTCAAGCCCTCGATGCGGTTTTGAGGGAGAATTTCGGTGTCGAGTGCCCCAATTTGGAAGTCAAATTCGGAGGCCGAACTGACTGTTCCTTGCTTAGGGAGGTGATGCTAATGAATGATATCAACCCCTCGCAATTGAACTTCGATACCTTCGCGTCTGCTTACCATGCCCGCTTACCAGACACGCTTCAGGAGTGCGGCGGGATCGTGCTGCCCGGCGTTGTGGAATTACTTACTCGTCTGCGTCAGCATGACGATCTCCGATGTGCGGTGATGACCGGCAACCTAAAGGCAACGGCAACACAAAAACTGGAACACTTCGGCCTACTGGCTTATTTTGACCACATATTCGGTGGAGACTTCGATGCCGACCGACGGCATTTGGCACGCCGCACTGCTCTTTTTTTGCGGGGTGCACATGGTCATCGCCCCACTGATGGTACGATAGTGATCGGTGACACACCGGCGGACATCATTTGCGGTTTGGATATTAATGCATCGGTCATGGCCGTTTGCACTGGGAATTTTGAACGCGAGACACTTGAGACAGCGGGGGCTCACGTTGTACATCACGATCTGTCCGACGTAGATGCGATTTACCGTTGGTTAACGCAGTGAGCATCATGCCCATTGATGTGTTTTCTCTCTACAAGGATGACTTTAAACGTGACCCATGATTCTGCACATTGACATGGACGCTTTCTACGCGTCGATCGAACAACGTGATGACCCCACTTTACGTGGCAAGCCGGTTGTTGTCGGTGGCAGTGCAAAGCGTGGAGTCGTTGCTGCTGCTAGCTATGAAGCTCGTCGATTCGGTATTCACAGTGCAATATCCGGTAAACGAGCAGCTGAACTCTTCCCTGACGCCATATTTGTGAGAAGTCGA
>JAAHTH010002216.1_pt2 | contig 10814 bp, 17 predicted proteins | sample 6116091 | NCBI WGS metagenome assembly JAAHTH01 (sample SAMN13939990, study PRJNA603662) | sponge metagenome | isolation source: marine sponge | host: Mycale hentscheli | place: New Zealand | collected 2006
ACGGTGTTGGAGCTCACCACGCCCAACTCAGGCGAGCTGAACCAGGTTCTCGATGCCTCTCAAATCCTGATGCTTCCAGCTCAGGGCTAAGGCAGCACTGCCAAGGAATGTCATCAAGGAGGACTCGCCAATGACCAGCAAACGAAGCATCGGAGTACTTCTCTTTGAAGGGTTTGAACTGCTTGATGTCTTTGGTCCGCTTGAAATGTTTGGAATGGCAGCAGAGGATTTCGAGATCCGTTTGATCGCTGAGCGCGGTGGCGTTGTCGCCAGCCGCCAAGGCCCCAAGAGTGTCATTGACGATCAGCTCAGCGCAGCACCAGCTATTGATGTGCTGTTTGTACCTGGCGGGACAGGCACCAGAAGGGAGGTCGACAATCCGGTGCTGCTCGAGTGGCTGAAGGAGCGCTCGCAGCAGGCTGAACTGGTCAGTTCGGTCTGCACCGGCAGTGCCCTGCTGGCCAAAGCCGGGGTGCTCGATGGCGTGCGCGCCACCACCAACAAAATGGCCTTTGCCTGGGCGGCTTCTCAGAGCGAGAAGGTGCAGTGGCAGAAACAAGCGCGCTGGGTGGAAGACGGCAAGTTTTTCACCTCATCGGGAGTGTCCGCTGGAATTGATATGTCGCTCGCTGTCATTGCCAAGCTGGTCAGCCAGCAAGCGGCTGAGCAAGCCGCCAACTTCGCGGAATACGACTGGCACCGCGATTCCAGCTGGGATCCTTTCGCCCAATTGCACGGTCTGGTTGACGATTAACTCTTTAACGCCTCAGTGATCGTCTCCGCTTTGGTTGGGTTCGATGTCTTTGGCAGCTTTGCCAGCGCATCTTCGGCGCGGGACATAACTCTTGCTTTCCGCTAGGTGATGGAGGTAGACGACCTGATGTCATCAGCAAGTCCCATCCCTGCTCGTTTCAAGTGCACCAATTTGCAGTTTTGCGGTGTGATGACCACAGCAAATTTCATTGGGGAGAAGTTCCTTGTTGAGGGACGTATGCGCAAGTTGTCTAGGTCCATTTCCTGTGAACCAGGATTCAAACCGAGGTCGAACCACTGGGGAGTTGCACTCAATCCAGCCCAGTTGCACAAAATCCCAGGGAAAACTCAGGGACATGCCCCTTAAAGCCATTGCAATCAAACATTGCTAAGTGGCAGCAGCGGCCACCAGGCCCAGCTCTGATCAGCAGGTTTGGTGCCGGTTGCAGCCACTCAGTTCTGGTTCCGTACCCACGATTCTGCCCAGAGACGGTGCCAGTAGCGGCAACTTGGGACCATTTTTGGTCTTCTGCCGAGATGCCTGCCATGGCATTGATAGGGCCACCACCAACACCTCGAGACGCCGGCAATCAAAGCCAAAAGCGAATTGAGGTGTCGATGACAAAGTCGCTGACATCAGTTGGATTGCTGCAAAAGTATTCCTATTAATGACGAAGACCGCGTTCCCCTCAAGAATTTCCGAGATGTCTCTACGCCTTCGTCGTTTTTTCTGCCTCCTGCCTCTGCTGACCCTGTGTCCAATGGCAGGAGCGCAGGAAACTGTCGAGTCCTACCTGAGGGAGTATCCGAATCAGGAACAGGTCAAGATGATGAACACTTGGCTGGAGAAGAACGAGAAGGGGAGCTTCAAGTTCACCGGTTTGGTGGATCCCAGCGACACGACGGTGGTGACGCCTCAAGCCACTGTCGACTACGGCTACAACTGGTTTTCGATCTCAGACGGCCCGGCGATTCTCACAACGCCGACTTACGACAAATTCCTGTCAGTGTCGGTCTTCGATATGAAGCACAACGTGCCGGCTGTCATCACCAACCCAGCAAAGCCGATCCTTCTTAAGCGACCAGGCCAGGCGGTCCCCGCAGGTGACTTTGAGGTGGTCGAGCTTGAAACGGATCAGGGTCTTGTGCTGACCAGGATGGTGGTTGTCGACAACCTTGACGCCGTTGTCGCCTCCCGTAGCCAATTCCAGTTGCAGGGTGGGAAGGGAGACATGCAGCGTGAGGTCCAGCAATTCAGTTCAGAGACAACAAAGAACGCCCAGGCCGTGATCGATACGGTGATCTCCTATCTCAATCCGGATGAAGCCTTCGGTCGGGTTAGCGGTGACATCAGCTTCCTGGACCTCGCAGCCGGAGTCAAGCTGGGTCAACTAGGAACGCCAGCGGACACGGTTCGTTACGGCGCGATCATGGTCGACGACACTGGCGCACCTCTTCGAGGTGATGCGACCTACACCCTGACTGTGCCCTCTGGTCTCTACAACCCAGGCGGTTACTTCTCAGTGACCCTCTACGGAACCGATAACAAACTGCTGATCCCAAACGATCTGAAGATCTACGACCAGACCACATTTTCCTCAGAGCCGAACCAAGACGGCACAACAACAATCACGCTGAGTCCTAGTGGGGGTGGAAAAAACGGAATTCCCACCGGCAAAGACTTTTATGGAGTCCTTCGTGCGTACGTGCCAGCCCCTGGAGCGATCATGAAAGTGAAGGTCCAGAAGCAGTAGCGAAAAACGGCTGAGATCGTTGCTTGTTCAGGAATGACTATTCGAGCGGCATGATCACGCCGTTCGAAATCTTTTTGTCGACGTTGCCGAGTCAGGAGTTTGCCCATCATCCAGACCAGTTGCAGCACAAACTAGAGATCACTCAGGAATTACCCCCCTTAAATCCATATAAAAAGTCACTGCTGAGTGGTAGCCGCTGCGACCACCAAGGCAAGCGATTGTCCTTGGGTTTGACACCGATTGCAGCCACTAAGCTTGGGTTGATTAGCAACGATTCCCGGCGGAAGGGGCGACCCTTAATTTGCCGCAAGTAAGCTTAAAGATGCTTTTACTAAGTATTTTCATAGCAGATGTGTCTATGATGAAATTTGTAAATAATTCTCTTTGCGGTAAGCTTAAGGAGTTGCATTGTTTCTAACATTTGGAATTATTGTTTATTCTGAGAGTAACATTGAATGAAAATTTTGGAAGTCGATGTAAATGTTATCGTGAATCATGCAATGGCATTTCTATTGATTAAATCTCAATTAAATTAGCTAAGCCGGTTTTATCTGTAAAAAAAGTCAATATAGCTGACCCTTGCTAGATAGGAGTAAGTCATAGAAGACAGCGTGCCATCCGATCAAACCTGGAACAGGGACGGCTTGCCGGCTTGGAGCTATCGCAGCAGTTCCATGTTTGAACTTGAGAAAAATCGTGTGTTTCTCAATCACTGGCATGTGGTTGGGCACGTCAATGACCTGAGAGAGCCTGGCGATTGGCTGAGTTTTGATCTTCTTGGTGAGCGGGCGATGGTGATTCGCGGCAAGGATGGTCAGGTTCGAGCCTTTCACAACACCTGCCGACATCGCGGTTCGCGTTTGGTGGAGGGTGAACAAGGTCATTGCCGTGGCGCTGTGATGTGCCCTTTTCATGCCTGGGTTTACACCCTCGAAGGCGAACTCAAAACCCCTTCCCAGCCCGACAAATTTCCAACTCTTGATTCAACGGAATATGGCCTTCAACCTCTTGAATTAGAGACATGGAGAGGCTTGCTCTTTCTGCGCTTCGAGAGTGGTCCCCAGCCTTCGATCGCAACCATGATGAAGCGGCATGAACAGGAGCTGAGTGTCTATCCGCTTGAGGATCTTCAACCCACCGATGGGTTGTACAGCAGTCCGGTTGTTCCAGTGAATTGGAAGGCGATGGTGGATGTGGATAACGAGTGTTACCACTGCCCGAGTGCCCATCCAGGTCTGACGGACCTGTACGGCCGCAGCTACGAAGAAGGCCCTTGGCTAGAAGGAACGCACCGAATCCGTGGACCTTTCAATGAAAAGCCATCTCGACGCGAATTAAATCAGGGATATCGGGAGTTAGTGAGTCAGCACCCGGAACCCTTTAACGCCATGCCTCAGGCCTGGCTTTATATCGGCTTGTTTCCGGTTTCTTGCTTGGTGTTTTACCCCGAATCGGCTGGTTTTTACCGCTCGATTCCACTCGATGTTCAGACATCAGTCATGACGGGTGCCACCTATAGCTACGCGGGTGAAAGTGAAAGTATGCGGTTGGCGCGTGAGCAGTCTGCCTTAATCGATGGGGAGGTGATGAGTGAAGACAAACATGTCTGCGAGCTTCATTATCAAGCGACTGCTTCCAAGTACTGGGAGAAGGGATTACTGGGAGATTCAGAAAAAGCGTTGCGTGAGCACCATGACATGCTAAGAGTCTTAATTCCAGAATTGAGTCAACGTGCTCTTTCTTGATCCATGTGGCCTGACCAATAACACCCCTATTCCTAAAAGAGCCAATTAAGCAAACAGGTGATTCATAGCAGTGAAACTCTTTGCTGTTTGCTTATTTACTCAAAAAAATATTATTTTTGAATCATCCTTGGAATACTGCTTATTTATGTTGCGCTCATAATGACTAGGCCAATGATGACGAGAGATAGCCCAATTGCCATTCTCCAGTTAAAGGTCTCTTTGTAAATCAAGACGCCAAGCAGTGAAACGATGGCCATTCCCAGGCCTGACCATATGCCATAGGCGATGGCGAGTGGGATTCGGTTGAGTGCTTGACCCATTAAAAGAAAATTTAGGCTGTATCCGGCGAATGCCCCGATTGTTAGTAAAGGACGAGTTAGACCATTGGATCCCTTGAGGGAAGTTGTTCCGATGTTTTCGGAGATGATGGCCAAGAGAAGAATTAAATAACCGAACCACATTAGATTGATTCTCCTTGTGCAGAATTCAGTACAAGAATGCCCGCTGCGATGACTGCTAGACCGATGACTACAGATGCGCTCAGCGCCTCTTTAAATACAACGATTCCTATCAATGATGAAGTGATCATGCCAAGACCAACCCAAAGCGCATAGGCAAAACCCATAGGCAGGATGCGCATGCATCTCCCGAAAAATATCAGCGAAAAGACATAACCAATTACAGCAAAGATTGTCGGCCCAAGTGATGTAAATCCTTCTGAGGCTTTCATCGCTGAAGTTCCTAATTGCTCAGATGCGATCGCTAGCAAGAGCTCAAACAGTGCAGCACGTCTTTTTAAAGGCATCGGACGTGAATCAGTAACTGACAATGAAAATATTTAGAAGAGTTTTTCACTATAGCATTCAACTATCTGACTCACCGTAATGTGCTCTTGCGTACGATATTGAGTCAACCTATATTTAAACTTACCTCCAAATCGAAAATCTTTATTATAAGATCAATGAATTCGTCGTTTGCTGGCGATGCCAAGACAAGGCTTGTAGGTATTAACGACTGAACAGCACGTCAACAAATGGGACGAATGATACCGATGCTTCAGCGTTGATCCTCAGGTTGGATGCGGCACTTTGCAGCGGCACGTTCAAGCGGTCCAGAAATAAGTAGTCCAGCAAAGTCTATGGATCCATCGAAATCGTATGAGTAGCGTCTTCACCGCCGGCGTTGCTACCAACAGAACAGACTCAAATCACAGCAACATGACATCATTGAATCGGGCGGATGTTCAGGCGATGGTTGGCGCATCAAGAGCTTGAGCAATGGTGAAGCAACACCGCACTCCAGCCATAACGGAAGCCTCAGAGAAAGAGCCAACCCTTCACAAGATCGCTCTCGAAGAACACTTCTCCATCAGAGAACTTCTCCCCACATCAGAGGAGTTGGAGTTTTTCGACCCACAGGTGCTCGACGTCATTGAATCGTTGCTGCCTGAATTGGCTGAAAAACGACTCGCCAATATGGACAAGGCCGGGATCGAGATTGCCGTGCTGTCACAGACTGCACCGGGAATTCAAGCGATCTCCAACTCGCTCGATGCATCGGCGATGGCCAGACATGCCAACGATGCTCTCCACACGTCAATAGAGCTGCAACCTCGGCGTTTCAAAGGCTTTGCGGCGCTGAATCTGCAAGATATCGATGCCGCTTGTGCGGAGCTGAAGCGATGCGTGAACGAGCTGGGTTTCGTTGGAGCTCTCGTGAACGGCAGCACACAAGGTGAATACCTCGACAATCCCCGATTGGATCCGTTGTGGTTGACCCTCGAGCAGCTTGATGTGCCCCTTTATCTCCATCCCGGACTTCCCACCAACCAACCCGCTTCGATGGTGAAGGAGCTCGATGGTGCCACTTGGGGCTGGTCATTTGACACCGCTACCCACGCGCTGCGCCTGATTGTGAAAGGTGTTTTCGACAAACATCCCAACGCCAAGGTGATCCTCGGACATATGGGGGAGAACCTGCCTTTTTATCTCTGGCGACTAGACAGCCGTTATTTGTCGACGCGCTATCGCAACGACATCAGCACCACACCCAGCGCCGTATTCCGACGAAATTTCTTCATCACCACCTCAGGCGTCTGCGATGACGCTGCACTGCAGTGTTCGATTTCTACGCTCGGCCCGGAACGAATCATGTTTTCCACGGATTATCCCTACGAAGACATTGAACTCGCCGGCCGATGGATGGATCAGGCCATGATCGATCCACTCGCGAAGACGATGATCTGCAGAGACACAGCACGGACGCTGCTTCGTCTGGATTGACATCCTCATGCCTGCTGGCTGGAGCGATCACGTGAGCCCATTCGTACTAGAAGCTCTCCAAGGGGATGGCAAGGGTCGTCAACCCCAGTAACAAAAGAGGATCTGCCTATTGATTTCATGGTCCTCACCCCCGCTGGCATGGTCGCAAGCCAACATTTCTGCGTGATGCAATGTTGAGGCCGCCCGCGATGCCGGCGGGGAGGTGGTGCAGTTCTTGTTTCAACAGCTGCGCGCTGCCTTTAGCGAACTCAGTGATGACGACTTCAAAGCGATGGTGTTGATGGCCCTCGATGAGGGCACCGATATTGCTGCGGATTAGGAGCTTGGATTCAATAGCTCCTTGAGAAACGGCCTGAGCTGAAAGCCTTGTTCATCGCCATAGGTGATGTCGTTGATGCGCCAGCTGCCCTTGCTGTCTTGGTTCATCTCGTAGAGCAAACGGCGTGGAATCCCACTGGATCTGCCGCTCAGACCCACCTCCACTTCCACCTCAGCCTGGAGGCTGTTTTTCTTCCCTGCGCTGCAGCTTTTCACCTGGGCTCCGAACGTTTCGCTCTGGGTATTGCTGAACACGTCGAAGTCGAGATAGCGGCCATCACGGACGGGTGTGAGAGCCCTGGCCTCGATCAGCAACTCAAACAGTGATGGTGTGAAGCGCTGACGCTGGCTGGAGAGATCCTTCACCGGGTCAATGCGCTTCTCCATTCGCTGAACCTGCCAGCGGTAGAGCCCATCGAGTTGATTCACCACCCCAGCAGGGCAGGGGCCTGAGTTTGCTGGTGTCGCCATGGCGATCAAGCTGGTCAGCAGCGGCAGGATCATGGAGTGGGGATGGCTGAATGCAGTCTGGCTGCGAACACACCCCACCACTGGGATTTGAGCCGCTGAAGAACTGGTTGTCCGGCCAATATCTCAACGCCATCCAGCTCTGCAGCCTGAAAGCGATGACGCAGTTGTCATCAACACTTCATGTCAATTGTGTCCAATCACACCGCATGTTTGCTTTAAAGACGTCATCATCTACAAACGTGTACAGGTCAAGCTGACCAAGACGCGGAATCCAAATAAACGGACAAGTCAAATGAGCCGAAGAGGAATGCATCCTTTGTTGATGGGGTTAGACAAGCCCAAGACCCAAACCAACGAGAAGAAACCAGTCGAATTGTCTGGATACGAATCCGCTCAGCGCAAGCGTTTCCTTCGCGCTGAAGCAGAAGAGGCCGAGCAGAGCAAAGCTTCCTGAGTATCTGACGTAAAAGCTGAGGGCATGAAGAGGGGGGCGACAAAAGCCGCCACCGTCCTCATGACGTGGGCGCCCCACCAAGAGCGTGTCCCACACACCACTGATGGCAAAAGATCTGAGAACAGTCAACCTCCTTATTAGCTGATCCGAATGGTTGAGGGGGTGAGAGGTCCTTGTTGAAGGGGTTTATCGCCTGTGGTCTCTCTTATTTTTGAGTGCCATCCAAAACTTGGCATAGGTCTTCTAGCGGTGCTGACCCAGGCGTAGATCAGCGCATTGAGCATGTCTTTTAATTCAGGTGATCAGCTGATGCTCCTTCGTGGAATCAGTGACGTTGAGCAATTTTCCATGGCCTAATCGCTATCAAGAGTGAGGTGATTTCTATTGCCTTGCCACGAGCGGGGTTTTTATTGGCAATTCATGAGATCGATTACTGCGAAGAGCGCAACCAAGCAAAGATCGGCATCATGCGCGGACTGACGCCATCCCAATGCTCCGTTCCGCGATTACGTCTGCAGCCTCTCTCCTGGCAATAGCTCTTACGAATCCTCTATTAACTGCAAATGCTGGGGAGGCCGGGCTTGAGCAGTTCCAATGCAAAGCGGCAGGCACCATCAAAATGACTGACGAGGAAGGTTTTCAACCCGTATCAGAGGAGATCACCGTTGCGTTGAAGGTCGAAATCGATGAGCCAAACGGAAATGTACGGATTAATCAGCCTTACTCTCAAGAGATGGATCCTTGGGGTGCAGCCATCTTTGACCGGGATGCATCCGGACGTTGGGTGGCAGTTGAATTTTATCAGCAGATATTGCACACACAAGTAGAGCTGACGATACTCAGAAAGAGTGGGAAGTTTTATTACGCGAAAAATCAGAGCAGGGTATTCCCAAAGTTTTCAGAGACAGCCGAAGGTGTTTGCAGGCGTTATTGATTAATAAAAGTAATGCCCTATTAATTTGCGTCTCACCTCCTCAGGAACCTTCTGATCGCAATCAATGCTCTAGCCTCCGATACCTGGCACGATTGAACAGAAATCAGATAAAAAGAGATCGCTAAAATAAGGATGTCAGCTAGGGACATTGCATCCTGATATGGATGGGGCTTTCTGAGGCGGGGAATGCTTTAGGAAGTTGCCCCTAACCTATGCCCCTCGGCACTCCAATGACGCTGGCTGTGTTTCAGGAGCTATTGATGGCACTTGGTGGTTATGCCTTATTCTTCTATATCCTTTATAAGTTCGCAGAGTTTTCACAATGACCACCTACAAAATTATCCTTAATCAAACAACGGGAGAATCTCAAGTTGAACATACATCTGAATCCTACGATGAGATCATGAAATGCTGGGAGGAAGAGAAACATGAGCAGGACAAGTTCAGCAAGATTGACATGGAGCTAGTTCTTTACAAGGATGATGAAGTTATAGATGACTATGAAATCATTGATGCTCAACGAGAGTGGATAGTCATTGACTAATCTCTAAGCCTGCTGTGTAGGCTATAAAGCTGGTGGGGAAATGTTTATTGAGCACAATGACTTTATCTTTGCAGTATTGGCGAGTTACTGTGAGGCATTAAACGGAGAACCAGAAGAGTTCAACCTAGTTGAAGCTGATCGGGACAGGCTTATGGCATGATAGCTGGGTGTGAGCCTCTAGTCCTTTTGGGGGATCGGGCACCAGCAAAGACCACTCGAATAGGGGATTCGGATTCAGTTCGTTTCAGCGATCGTGAAGAGACCCAGGAGGGTGGCCTCCAGTCACCTCAACATGTATAAAGAGCTTAAGACCATGAGAAATACAAGCGAATTTCCTTACATGATCTTTCACCAACTTTTCGATGAAGAAAGCTCCACATTCACTTACTTTATAGCGAACGCGTGTTCTAGAAAGACTATTGTTATCGATCCAGTAAAGTCAAAAGTTGATGAGTATTTAAAGCTTATCTACGATGAGAATTTGATCCTAGACCAAATTCTTGACACTCACGTCCATGCCGACCACATTACAGGGGGTGGATTGCTTGCTGCTCGAACTGGCGTAAGTTATGGCTTGTCTGCTAAGGCTGAAGGTAAACATGTTGATTGGCATCTCAAAAATGGTGACGAGGTTCACCTCTGTTCTGAATCCTTAGTTGCCCTTGAGACACCTGGTCATACTCGCGACAGTATGGTTTTTGTTAATCACGATAAGTCTGTAGTCTTCACTGGAGACACCATGCTTATAGGTGCCTGTGGTAGGACAGATTTCCAAAACGGTAGCTCTCAAGATCTTTATACTTCTATTACGGAGGTTATCTATGCATTGCCTGACGACTGTATTATTTTTCCAGGTCATGACTATAACGGACAGACTCAAACAACTGTTGGCGAACAAAAACGTTTTAATAAACGAATAAGGTCCGAGACGCGAAGGGTTGAATTTGTCGAGATCATGAATAACCTTAACCTTCCCCGTCCAAAACTAATGGATATTGCGGTTCCTTTCAATCTAAATGCTGGCTTCAAACCTGCATCGATGTTTCAATACTAATCTCTGCTTTTCTTTCAAAGTTCAAGCATATAAATAACCATGGCTAAACCAATGGCTTTAAACGACACGCTGCTTGTTGACGTCAATCGGCTAGGGAATAGCAGGGAGCGTGATGTGTCGCTATCGGTCTCCCGACTGACTATTCACCAGCCCCGCCATGAGCGCGGTTTTTGGTTGTCCTGGAGTCTTCTGCAGGATGTGGCTTACCAGGTCTAAGTCGTGACGAAGTGAAGGGTCTCTTGCCAAGCTGTGAGCAATTCGGCAGTCGATCGAGGCCATGACAGAACAACTGGTGGTGATTACGGGAGCGGGCGCAGGGATCGGAAAGGCTTTGGCACATGCTTTTACTGCAGCTGGTCACCCCTGTTTGTTGATATCAAGAAACCAGGAGGTGGATCCCGCATTGGCCAATAAGCCAGTGCTTTACCGGCAGCTCGATGTCTCCAATGCCGCAGCGCTGGGGGATGGCATCGCATCTGCAGAGAGTCAATACGGGCCTACTGGC
>JAAHTH010003448.1_pt1 | contig 10805 bp, 7 predicted proteins | sample 6116091 | NCBI WGS metagenome assembly JAAHTH01 (sample SAMN13939990, study PRJNA603662) | sponge metagenome | isolation source: marine sponge | host: Mycale hentscheli | place: New Zealand | collected 2006
TTTTTGAGTTTTCAAACTACTTATAATAGTTTACTTTTATATCACGGTTTAGGGACAGGTAAAACATGTTCTGCTATTGGAGTTTGTGAAGAAATGAGAACTTACTTAAACCAAATGGGAATTAATAAAAGAATAATTATAGTTGCTTCCCCTGCTGTACAAGAAAATTTTAAGTTGCAATTATTTGATGAAAGCAAACTGAAATTAATAAATGGTGAATGGAATATTTATGGTTGTACAGGAAATAAACTTATTAAGGAGATTAACCCTATGAATATGAAAGGATTAGAAAGAACTAAAATTGTAAAACAGATAAAACGAATTATATCCCAATCATATTTGTTTTTAGGATACATCCAATTTGCAAATTATATTTCTAGAATTATGGATAAATATAAAGTTGATACCATTGTTTCAGAACGACAAAAAAAGAGAATGTATAAAGCAATAGATAAAGAATTTTCTAACAGATTAATTGTCATTGATGAAGCTCACAATATCAGAACATCTGATTCAAAAGAACTCAAAAGAACTTCCGATAATTTATTAAAATTAGTAAAATATACCGATAGTTTGAAATTATTATTGCTTTCAGCTACACCTATGTTTGATAAAGCTAGAGAGATTATTTGGTTACTTAATCTTATGAATATTAACGATAAAAGGTTCCCCGTTAAGGAATCCGAGGTTTTTGATAGCAGTGATAATTTTATAGTTGATGAACAGGGAAATGAAATAGGAAAAGATTTATTGATACAGAAATCTATTGGCTATATATCTTATGTTCAAGGTGAAAATCCTTTCACATTTCCTTATAGAATTTGGCCAAATAATTGGGGTAATGTATATTCTATAAAAAGAAAGATGGAAAATGGATGGAGATATCCTACATTACAAATTAATACAGCAACTATTATAGACCCTATATCATTTTTAGATGTACTTGTATTACCTATTAACTCTTATCAAGAGAAAGGTTATAATTATGTACTAGAAAAAACAAGGAAAGCCTATCCCATTCTTAATGAACCACGAGATGGTATTCAATATACAGCTATTGAAGGATTAAAACAAGCATTAAATATAGTATATCCTCATAGCAAAATAGATGATGATAGTGAAAATATAGCAAAACTTCTTTATGGTAAAGGAGGGTTGGACAGAGTAATGTTGTATAAAGAATCAAACAAAAGTAAATTTAAATATAAAGAAAAAACAATAAAAGAATTTGGAAGAATTTTTTCATCAGAAGAATTACCAAAATACAGTTCTAAAATTTCATATATATGTGAACAAATCAAAAATTCAAAAGGGATTGTTCTTGTTTATTCACAATATATTGATGGTGGTGGTATACCAATTGCATTAGCTCTTGAGGAAATGGGATTTGCAAGATATGGAAATACAGCACATTCATTGTTTGAAACACCACCATCTGAACCAATTGATTATTTAAGCATGAAAGGTGAGCAAGAAACAAAAGGTGACTTTCATCAAGCAAAATATATAATGATTACTGGCAATGATAATTTATCACCAGATAAAGTTGGTGATATGAGTGCAATTACTCAACCAGAAAATAGTGATGGTAAAAATGTAAAGGTTGTTATTATTTCAAAAGCAGGTTCAGAAGGGTTGGATTTTAAATGTATTAGACAAATTCATATTTTAGAGCCATGGTATAATCTTAATAGATTAGACCAGATTGTTGGCAGAGGTGTTCGTAATATGAGTCATTGTTTACTACCTTATCACTCAAGAAATGTTGAAATTTATTTATATGGAACAGAACTTAGTAATAATACTGAAGAATCCATTGATTTATATATGTATAGATTAGCAGAAAAGAAGGCAATAAAAATTGGTATGGTTTCCAGATTATTAAAGCAAAATGCAACCGATTGTTTATTAAATAAAGGACAGACGCAACGTAGTGCTAATAGTATAAATGTTGAGGTTGAACAACGTGTATCTAGCAGTGATACACCAATTACTTATAAGGTTGGTGATAAAGATAATTCATTGTTATGTGATTTTATGACTTGTGGATTCCAGTGTCAACCATTTGATGGTAAAATAAATCCCAATGATATAAATAGCGATACTTATGATGAAACATTTATAGTAATGAATTTAGACAAAATTCTACAGCGTATTCGTCAACTATTTAAAGAAAAATATTTTTATGAGAAAAATGAATTAATAGCTAGTATAAATGCTATAAAAACATATCCTATTGACCAAATATATTCAGCCCTTAATTATTTTATAATAGAACGTAACGAATACATTGTAGACATGTTGGGTAGAATAGGAACACTAGTAAATATAAATAATTACTATTTATTTCAGCCTATTGAGCTTGAAAATCCAAATATTTCTAGAGAAACACGTGTTGTACCAGTTGATTTTAAAAGAAAAATGCTTACTTTTTCTGAATTACCAAATATACCTGGTGATGATGCAATTCTTAAAAATAAAAATGATAATAAGAAAGTTGCAGAAAATAAAAAAAATAATGCGGATATCGAAAACGAATCAGTTGCCGATACTGGTTCATTATTGGAAAAACTACAAGAAATGTATGATGATATTCATAACAAGCAATTTATTTACAGTAAAGACAAAACCAATTGGAATAAATTATCTGTGTGGGCAATAGAGAATTTAGTTATATATAATGAGTTTGATAAAACTATTTTAGAGAGATTGGCTTTTGAACATTGTATAGATACACTAAATTATGCCAAAAAACATGCTTTATGTAATATAATTTATAATATAGAAATACAGAATGATATGCAGCAACAAATTATGGATTTTTTTGAAAAATATAAGATACAAAAAGGTAGTAATATAGGAATTGTTTTAGCAAATTATAAAAGTACAACGGGATTTTTACAAACTATAATTGTTAAAAAGGGCAATAAATGGATAAAAGCAACACAAAGGGATTTATTAGAACTTTTACCAATCGCATATGAAAAATTTGGAATAAAAAATGTAGAGACAGGAAAAATTCTTGATAATATTGATATCAATACGACATTCGGATTTATGACATCATTTTCAAGCAATACTAAATCTAATAATAAAAATATTGTATACAAAACAAAATCTCTCCGCAAATCAAATAAAGGAAGAGTATTGGGTGGTCAAGTTTGTGCGAGAGGTGTACAAAAGAAAGATATGGTAAAACAAATTAATAATATATTACCTTCTGTGGGTGGTACAAAAAAATATAGTATAGAATTGTCTAAGGCAAGAAATATTAATATGATATATGGTAATAGTGATATTCAACAGATGGCATTAAAAAAAATAGGTACTAAAGGAAAAATTATAAAAAATCCAAAAATGATAGAAGTAAAACTTAATACATTACAATTGTGTATTGAATTAGAATTAATTTATAGATATTATCATGAGACAAATTTTGAAGGAAAAATGTGGTTTTTTTCTAGTGTTTACGACACTTTTAACAATATTGAAAAGATATCAAACTAAAATTGAAATATAATAAAGAAATAATATATTTATTATATATCATGTTGGCTACAAACAGTAAAAATGTTAAAAGACGCAGCAGAGGAATTGGAATTTATTCACAAAATATCTTAACACGAAAATCTTCGTTACCATTCAATGTATTAGGTAGTAATATTAGAGAAAATATTGAGCAACAATTGAAAGAAAATATGGAAGGTAAGTGTGTTAAAGAAGGTTTTGTAAAACCAGATTCGATTAGAATTTTATCTCATTCGTCTGGAATTATTAAAGATAGATTCGTTGAATTCAGTGTATCTTTTGAATGTCTGATTTGTAGACCTGTCGAAGGTCAGAGAATTAAATGTACTATAAAAAATATAACTAAAGCTGGTATTCGAGCGGAACACTCTGATTCCCCTTCGCCAATTATTATCTTTATTGCAAGAGACCATCAGTATAATAATAAGTATTTCTCTAGTGTAAAGGAGGGCGATGAAATAATTGCTAGAATTATTGGTATCAGATTTGAGTTAAATGATAAATACATTTCGTGTATTGCGGAAATAATGAATCCTCCAAAAAAGAAACCGAGAAAACCTAAAATAGTTTTAGCTGAAAAAGATAATAAGAATTAAATAATGATAAAAATATATACATATGAATAATTTAGTTTCTTTAAGAGATAAAATAGAAAAATTGGAAAAAAAACAGCATGTAGAAATTGTAAGAATTATTCAAAATAATTCCATTGATTTTACTGAGAATCGAAATGGGATTTTTTTAAATATGAAAAATTTAACTACAAAATGTGTTAACGAAATAGAAAAGTATTTAAAATATATTGATATACAGAAGAAACAAATAGAATATGATGAGAATACTAAAGCGCAATATGCTAACACTTTTTTTAAATGTAATAAAGAATGAGTTACAATATTATTTATCATGAATATTATTGTAAGAAATAAGCAGCAGCGTAGAGAAACAAATAATAGATATAAGTTACCTTTTTCTGGAACAGAATATATGTTTACACGCGAAAATGTAGAAAAGTTGTATATCAATTTTTCTAAATCAGAAAAAAAGAAGCAAAAAAAAACGGAAAAAAAGAATGCAAAACAAATTAAACAACAAATATTAAGTGATTATTTTACACCTGAGTATGATTTAAAATTATTATGGTGCTGGATAATATTTTTTTATGGTATGTCTGAATACGAAATTACACAGAATAGAAATTGGGAAAAAGAGAGTGTAGAAAAAATCAAAATGATAGAAGAAATAAGAAAACACAAACAACTTCTTAAATCGATTAGACAAAAAAGAAACAAACTTGAAGGAGATTTAAATTCAGCAACTGATATTTCTGTTGATTCAATAATTACTATGTGTGCTATTCATAAATATAATTTAATATATATCAAAAATCAAATGTATTACATGTATGAAAACGATTCGCCAGTAAATACATTAATTATTAGAGAAACAAATTCAGAACCATCATTATATATAGGTAGCGAAACTGATAATTTTATGGCAAATATTGAAAATTTATGGCGTATTTATGATATGAAAAAACCTTTGAAAGCTTTAACAGTTTATAAATTAAAAGAACTACAAGATATATGTAAAAAATTAAAATTAGATATACTAAATGCTAATGGCAAGAAAAAAACAAAAAAAGTATTGTATCAATTAATCTTATCCAGAATATAAAAATTGATTATAATATAAAAAATATCTGATATAATTATATATTATGTCGAAATCATCTAATCGCCGTCCAAATAATGATATATTAAAGGAATATATTGATATATATATTAACAATGATGAAAAAAGTAAATTAATGACAGATGAATTAGAAATTAGATTTGGTACAAATTGGCACAATCCTATAACTAAAATAGATTTTGATAATGTAATTGAGAAACTTAAATCGTTGGGATGGAATTCCGGCATGGGTAAATATCATATGAATATTCAATCACAGGTGGTAAGTTTACAAACCGGAAAAACCGTAATGGGTAATATTAGAACTGAAATAAATGGTATGCACAAGATTGAAGAATATTGTAAGACAAATACTATTAGTTTAGACGACTATGGTATATCTTACTTACAAAAAATGGGAAAAATCTACAAAAAAGGTGCACCAGAAGAAAGAAGACTACCCCCTATTAATTATAATGATTTTGAGTTTAGAGTTAACTACAAAACAGAAAAAAAACTATTGGAAAAATTTGATGTTGTGAAAAGCATGGTTAGAAATTGGAAAAATTCGAAAAAGGTATTTAGATTGATAAAGCGTTTTACATTGTATAATAGAAATTACCCATTTAAGATAGACTGTAGTGTAGTAAAATCGTCCAAAAAAAATCGTAACAGATTAATTCCAGAATATAATATCGAAAAATCTGATGTTTTTAATAATCCAGCTACATATGAAATAGAAATAGAACTTATCCATGGCGAAGCAAAAATAAGTGGTGCTGATTTATGTTTACTACAAATAAGAGATGGTTTTAAACAAATTTTGTCAGGACTTCAAAAAACAAATTTTCCCACATCATACAAACTACAAAATGATATTGGAAAAGAGTATTTACGTCTTGTAAATAGTGATAATCCTGAAGCAGATATTGATAGACGGTTGCGAACTAGGGATTTTATTGGACCATCATCTATTTCACTAGAACTAACCAATATTGTTCCTCCTGATAATGAATCTACTGTTCCAAATATTAATATGCCATATACAGTTACAGAAAAGGCTGATGGAATAAGAAAACTTCTATTCATAGATGGTTCCGGTAAAATTTGGTTAATTGATGTTAATATGAATATCCAGTTTACAGGAACACAAATTAAAGAAGAAGATTTCTACGGAACTATACTAGATGGTGAGCACGTTTTGCATAATAAAGATGGTATATTTATTAATAATTATCTTGTATTCGATTTATACTATATTGGCGGAGAAGATTACAGAGGCTATCCTCTTTTGAAAATAGAGAATTTGAAATACGATAATCCTGAAATGGATACGACAAAATTTAGATACAATACATTAACTAAATTGTTAAAAGAAATAAATATTATTAGTGTAACTGCAAATAGTACAGATTTCAGAGTAAAAGCCAAAACATTTTATACAAATGAAAAGGGAAGTATTTTTAGACAGTGTAAACATATTTTGGACGGTGTACATGATGGGACTATGTTTGAATATGAAACAGATGGTTTAATATTTACACCAATCAATAAGAGCGTTGGTTCCGATTTGTTAGGTGAATGGTTGCCTGCATCAAAACGCACATGGAGGTGGGCAATGAAATGGAAACCTCCAGAATATAATACTGTTGACTTTTTAGTAACTACGAAAAAAAATAAAGCTGGTAAAGATATGATAGGAAATATATTTCAAAATGGAAATGATTTATCAGATGTAAAACAAATTACACAATACAAAACATTAGAATTACGTGTAGGATATAGTGAGAGAGACCATGGATATATTAATCCGTGTCAAGATATTATTGATGATAATCTAACAGAATTCACTTCTAATAGAGATGATAGTAGACGATATAAACCAGTAAAATTTCAACCTATAGACCCTACACCTAATTATGATGCTTATACATGCAATATTACATTGCAAAAAGATTATGAATCATCACAAATGACAACAGAGAATAAGTTAGAGACATTTTCAGATGAAACTATTGTTGAATTTCGTTTTAACCCAGAAAGACCAATACATTGGCAATGGATACCAATAAGAGTAAGACATGATAAAACAGCAGATTACAAGAAAGGTTTGCCCAATTTTGGTAATGCATTTCACGTAGCACAGAGTGTCTGGCGTTCAATACATAATCCTATAACAAAAGAGATGTTGTCAACTGGTGAAGATATACCTAGTGAAATGGTTGATGAAAGTGTGTATTATAATTCAAAAGATACCACAGTTACAAAATCATTGAGAAATTTTCACAATCTTTATGTTAAAAGAAAACTAATTCTGGGCGCAAGTTTGCGAGGAGGAACTTTAATTGATTTGGCGGTAGGTAAAGCTGGTGATTTACCTAAATGGATTGCATCTAAACAGAGTTTCGTATTTGGTGTAGATATTTCACCAGACAATATTGATAATAGAAAAGACGGTGCTTGTTCACGATATCTAAATTCTAGAAAGAAATTTAGAAGTGTACCAAAAGCTTTATTTGTAATAGGTGATTCAAGTATGAATATTAGAAGTGGTGAAGGAGTTACTACAGAAAAAGGTAGACAAATAACTAATGCTGTTTTTGGTACAGGTACAAAAGATGCAGATAAATTGGGTAAAGGTGTATATAATCAATATGGCGTTGGTTCTGAAGGATTTGATGTTGTATCAACACAATTTGCTATGCACTACTTTTTCGAAACACATAATACACTACAAAATTTTGTACGTAATATTTGTGAAGTATGTAAAGTAAATGGGCATTTTATTGGTACATGTTATGATGGTCTTAGAGTTTTTAGAGCATTGGAATCAAAAGCTCAAGGAGAAAAAATTGTATTAATGGAAGGTAGACAAAAAATGTGGGAAATCACAAAAAGATATGATAGGGATACATTTAATAATGATTCTACTAGTTTAGGTTACGAAATAGACGTATTTCAAGAATCTATTAACAAAACATTTACAGAGTATCTAGTGAATTTTGACTATTTTATACGTGTCATGGAAAATTATGGATTCGTACCTATTTCAAAAGAAGAAGCAAATGATATGAGAATGCCAAATGGTATCGGTTCTTTTGAAGAGTTACATAATATGATGAATACTGAAATAAAACAAAAAAGATTAAGAGCAAGTAATGTTGGTGATGCCCAAAAAATGTCATTTAACGAGAAAAAGGTATCATTCCTTAATAATTATTTCATATTTAAAAAAGTAAGAGATGTTAATGCTGAAGCAGTATATAAAACTAGCATTGGTTCAGAATTTGAATCACAGCAAGTAATTTTGGCAGCTCAAGAAATGGACCAACAGGTTGTTGAACCAGAAGCTGAACCAGAAGCTGAATCAGAAACTAAACTAGATAATAAATCTGATAAATCTAAGAAACAGAGGCGCACTAAAAAACGAAGAAAGAAGCTTAAAATTATTAAACCTAATACAAAATAGTAATAAACATCTATAAACTATATTCAAGATAAATGATATAAAACCATCTACAGTTTTATATCAGTATAATGATAAGACATCTACCCCAAAATAATCATAAAGTAAATCATAATGAAATACGTTTAAAATTTTCTGATAAACCATCTGAAGTATTAAATCCTAGTACCAATTATTATTTAAATAATTGTAAAATGTTGATTGATAAAAATAGAAATGAATGGGATAACATAAAAAAATATACAAATGAGTATGAATTTATAGGAAGTATAATACCTGGTACTAAACAACCAGTTAGTAAATTTAAACCTTTATCGAGAGCTTTTTATAAATTAGTTGAAATATACAACACATTAAATATTGGAAACATGTTATATCGTCAACCATTGGAAACTTTTCATTTGGCTGAAGGTCCTGGAGGATTTATTGAAGCTATATGTTTTCTTCGCAATAATTCTCATGATAGATATCATGGCATGACTTTAATAAATGATAGCAAAAGTACTCCAGGTTGGAAAAAAAGTAGAGATTTTTTAATAAACAATACTAATGTATATATTGAAACTGGTGCTGATGGTACTGGAAATCTATATAGTACAAAAAATTTAGAATTGTGTATTAGAAAATATAAAAACAGTATGATGTTAATTACAGGTGATGGTGGTATTGATTTTTCTGTTGATTATAATGAACAGGAAACACAGGCTATCAGATTAATATTTACACAAATTGTATATGCTTTACATATGCAAAAACAAGGTGGTATATTTATTTTAAAAATTTTTGATAGTTTTACAAAAGCTACACAGGATATGATTTATTTACTTTCAACATTGTATGAATCAATCACTGTTATCAAACCCAAATCTAGTAGGATGGCAAATTCGGAAAAATATATTGTTTGTAAGAATTTTTTATATAGAAATATAGACCATATATCATTAAAATTAGTACAAATTATAAAATTATTTGAAAATATAAATCATGAGGAAACATTTGTAGACTCATTTTTAAATATTCCTTGTCAACGATACTTTAAAAGCAAAATCACAGATATAAATGCAATATTGACACAGCAACAAATTACAACTATTTTTAAAACAATAAAATTAATTGAAAATAAAGAACGAAAAATAGACAAGATAAATAAACTACGTCAACTACATGTACAAAAATGTATTAAGTGGTGTTCTGATAATAAGATACCACATAATGTTGAAACGCAAAAAACAAATATATTTCTTTCAAGAGCCTCTAGTTGAATTTTTCATGTTGTAAATTAATCCACACTTCTTCTCTTACACTTATAGCCAATAATCCTTTAATTCTTCTGTTTATCATAGGAAATGGAATATTTATTTCGATTCTATTTCCTTCATTAATATATTCTTTAAATTTTTCATAAAGTTTTTTCACAGGTTCATATCTAGGTGTTAATTCAAATTTTGTTAATTGATTAAGTATTTCACATACTTCATTCTTACGTTCTTCTTTAGTTCTATAAACTATTTTTCTTTTTTCTCGTTTCGTTTCTTTATCACGCTTTCCCATATGATATGTATAAATTTATATTTATTTTTATACATATTTTCAATTACTTTATTTATTTTCAATATGAAAATTTTTACTTAATAAATTTTTTTTGCTCAAGTCTTAAAATACACTTTTATTGTCGTCTACTAATATCCAACTTCCCATATGTTTTTCAACTATACATTTTTTGGAAATCTCTCTATCCAACACTTTATAAACTGTTGAATCATCGTTGCTTATATATGCCATACATATTGTATTTCCATATACAGGGGTATATCGATTTTCTTTAAAATCTACATTATAACCATATTTGAATCTTATCACACTATCACAATTATCATTTTTAATATATTTTTTTACCAAACAAGTATATTTTTTACATATTATTTCACCAATGTCTAATTTTACGGTTGCTTTCAAATCGTTATCTATTAGTCTAGAAATATTCATATCGGTTAATTTTGTCTTATCTTCACATAATACTATTTTTATCATTTTATATTTTGTTTCCAGTTTAATTAACAAATCTTTATATTGTTTTGGCGTACGTTAACTGACAAGAATTAACCATATTGCATTGTTTATTTCTAATTGACTTATT
>JAAHTH010003060.1_pt1 | contig 10800 bp, 21 predicted proteins | sample 6116091 | NCBI WGS metagenome assembly JAAHTH01 (sample SAMN13939990, study PRJNA603662) | sponge metagenome | isolation source: marine sponge | host: Mycale hentscheli | place: New Zealand | collected 2006
ATTCTATAGTTATATAATGAGTGTACAAGAAATACTAGGAACACCTGTTACAAAGTGGAAATGGAAAGACTGTAAAGAAATAATTGCATCTACTGAAGCAACTTCAGACCAGAAGGTTACTGCACAAGAGAGAATGGATTCAATTAAACAATGGCTTGACAGTAAAAACGGTACAAGTACGCCAAACGTACAAAGTAATTATAAAGCAAACACACCTGTAACTGGTCACAAAAGTAGTATAGACACAACCAAAATAGACTTACATTCTTCCGAAATGGAAGTAATACGAAAAGAAACACATGAGGTTGTTCAAGTTATATTAACACAAGCCGATCAAGTCCATGTTGACTGTTCTGCAGTTGGATATGATAATCCAGCTTTTGAAGGTTTGGTGTTAAAAGAAGTACGTGAATTTCTAGCACGTAAAAACGAATAGTTAGATTTAAATATCTAACACTCTTATTTATTTTATGACAGATTTTAAATTAGAAGATTTACCGGGAATCGGTCCTACTAAAGCAAAACGATTGGAACAATGTGGTGTTAAGACTCCATTAGATTTTATTATCAGGGGTGCAAGAGAAATATCAAGAGTTACAGATATTACTCCACAGACCACAATTAAATTAATTAGACAAGTAAAAGAGATATTAACAGAGCAAGGTTCTCCTATACAAATTGATTCTATTGAGACATTAAGAGAACTTAAAAAATTACAAAAACAATATCCACTAGATGTAGAAGAATTAGATAAAGCAACTAGAGGTGGATTTGAGACACAATCAGTATATGAAATATATGGTGGTGAAGGTGTAGGAAAAACACAATTATCGTTTTCATTAACATCAAGTGTTATGAAACAAGATGAAGCAGTATGGTTTATAGACTGTGAAGGTACATTTGATGAAGATCGTTTAGAGGAAATATGTAATAATAGAGAAGTAGAGTATAACCCAGACTTGGTAAAATATAACATGATAACAGATTCAGAAGAAATGCTTGATTTAATCAATAATAAAGGATTAGAGTATGTAACTGAAAAAGATGTTAAAGTAATCATCATAGATGGTTTAGTTGGTTTGTTTAGGATGCTCTATCATGGTCGTGGGGAATTGGCAGAACGCCAAGACGTGTTAGAGCAAATCCTAATCAAATTACGTAATTTATCAGTATATGGTAATTGTTGTGTAATACTAACTAATCAGGTTATGTCTAATCCAGACCCATTTGGTGCTAAAGAAAAGGCAGTAGGTGGTCATGTATTAGGACACTCTGTAAAGTACATATTTGCTATTACTAAAGGACTTAAAAATAATAGAACATTTAGATTGATAAAGTCTCCTAAACACCCTCAAGCAGACTATGTGTTTTATCTTAATGAAGAGGGTGTATCTGGTGCAGAGTCTGTTAAAAAGAAGAAAACAGTAGGTTCGCAAGTAGTTAAGAAAGAGTTGTTGCTCGATGAGTAAGAAATGGGCAAAACATTTTATGAATGAGAACAGGAACAATCAATACCGTAATGAACAATTAGAGATATATATAGACTTGAGAGAGAAACGACCTCAATCACGTTTATTGATGGAATATGAAATAAAATACAAGTATGATGACGAAGAACGTATAACTATTGCTGATATCGTTGATTTAACTAAAAAAGAGATTATTCGTATTAACGGTGGTGTGCATATGTCTTCTGATAAAAGAATATTAAAAGATGAGATACAGAAAGAAGGTCTTGAAGCTAGTGGGTGGACTGTTACTGATATTGATGTTTAGCTCATTATTATTTTGTACATACACTACATACATTATACATACAATACATACAAATTTTAGCTAGCTTTAAATTACTGATTCACGTAGTAGTCTTATGAATCATTTGACTTTTTATGTTAGACCACATTATGTTAAAACATTAAAACAAATGGATAAGTTAAGAGGAACTAAATCTAAATCAGAGTTTATACTGGATTCAGTTCAGTTTATGATTGACACACATCAAAAGAATAAAGATATACTAACACCTATTGATTTACCTACACTTGCAGATGATGTAGAGATTTGGAAGATTTATTTGCAAGGCATGTCTATTATAAACTTGGTAGACAGTATAACTAAACTTAATCAATTATTAAATTTGGCAAATGATGAGGTTGCAAGAAGATAATGCTATCTAGAGAACTATTCAATATAATACCAGTTAGAGACAAGTCAAAACTACCACTAATAGCATGGGGTGAATTTAAAGATAGGAAGTATGATGGTAATATTAGTACAGTTAACTATGCAGTAATATGTGGTAAAGTATCTAGTTGTGTTGTAATTGATATTGACAGCCCAGAACTTACACCAGAGATATTTCAAGGATGGGAAGAACTAAAGAAAAAGACTCTAGTTGTTAAAACAGGGTCAGGTGGGTATCACGTCTATACTAAACCAAAAGACGGTGTTTACCCACCTAAAATGCCATTAACTAATACCAAAGGTCAACATATAGATATACAAAGTACAGGTTCGTATGTATTAGGACCGGGAAGTGTACATCCTAATGGTAATCATTATGAGATAATTAGCACCACTACAGAAGTATTAGAAATGGATATACCAAACTTTCTTAATCATCTTAAAAAATGGGGATTCAATACAGAAGGTAGTGGGTTAAAGAGATTTGATGAGATAGCTAAAGGTAAACTAGGTAAGGGTGAAAGGAATAATAGTGCATTCAAGTATGCAATAAATCTTCTAGAGAATGTATCAATGGATGCACAGACAGCATGGTCAGAGATGGAGAGATGGAATGGAACACTAAGCCCACCTATGGATAACAGTGAGTTAAAGTTAGTTTTTGAGTCAGCACTCAAAAAGTTCCAACGTAAAGCAGGGGTACAACAACCTAAAGAAGAAATAACTCTAAAGCATATGAAAGAGATATCAGCAAGTGATGAAGGTTCTACTATATCATTTTATTCATTTGTATCTGCTATGGATGAACATCGTACTATAACTAAGAAACTTATACACAAGTGTAATAGGTGTGGTGGTACATTTACAGCAATATCTAATGGATTCGAAAATCCTAGAACACCATCATGTAAGAAATGCCATGACGAGATGGAACCTGTAGAAGAGACTAGAGAAACTGAAGATATTAGAACTATACTATTACAAGAGTTATCAGAAGAGGTAGCAAATAACACTCCAGCTAAAAAGACAGCAAGACTACATGGTGAACTAGCAAGACTTGTGTATATATCATCTAGAAAGATTTTGGTAACTGGTAAATTTAGATCAGTTAAAGTAAAAGGTAAAATGGAAAATGAAATTGTTATAGAGATAACTAACTTAGAGTATGCAGATGAAGACCAAGATGAAATGTCTACTACACCAGAGTTACAAAAGATACAAAATAATATAGACACTAATAATAGCTTTTTTGACGATATAACTAAATGCTTTGCACCTCACATATTTGGTTATGATGATATTAAAAAGTCAGCAATCTTATACATTATAGGTGGTTGTAACTAGGGAAGAAGTGACATACATATATTATTAAGTGGTAATCCCGGTAGAGGTAAATCAGAGATACTAAAAGAGATAGGAACATTAACAAAGTCATCATATGTTAATGGTAAACTATCATCTGGTGCAGGATTGGCTGCAGGAATGGTTAAACTATCAACTGGTAACAGTGTAGTACAGACAGGACCATTAACATTATACAAACATGTACTTATAGACGAATTAGATAAGATGAGAAAAGAAGACAGAGCAGCACTATTAGAATCAATGGAGCAACGTACTGTATCTCTACATAAAGCAGGTGTAGATATGACCGTAGCAGCCAAAGCACGTATCTTTTCAGCATGTAATCCACGACTTGGTAAATGGAAAGAAGAGTTAGGTCTAGAGCAAAACATTAACTTAGAGTCATTTCTTTTGTCAAGGTTTGATCTAATATGGGGGGTTATCAAGCAATCAACAGTAGAAAGAGCAAGGGTTGCACATCACATTGTAACTCAATCAGTGACTCAACATGAACTAATGTTAACACATGATGAGTTTAAGAGATATCTCAATTATTGTTCTACTTTAGAACCTAAACTGTCAGAGAAAGCAGCAAAACACTTGGAAGAGTTTTACATACAAACAGCAGAGTTCATAGAACGTTCAGCAGAGGAATCACTACCATTAGAGGAGAGACAGTTAGAGGGATTAATCAGATTAGCAACAGCCCATGCCAAATTACACCTAAAAGATACAGTAGAGGTAATAGACATGCAAGAAGCAATAAGATTATATGAAGAGAGTCTTCACAGTTTTGGAATAAAGACAGAAGAGGGTCAATACCAAACATCATTAAAGTCTCCAGCTGCAAACAAAGAAGAGGCATTCTGGGGTGCAATATATCTTATAGTAGATGAGAATAAACACTTTAGATTAGATGAGTTATTAATCAAACTAAAAGAATACAAGTTCTTTAAGAGTATACATGATGCAAAATCATACTTTGAGAATATGGCTGCAAGGTCAAGGGTACTGTTGAATGAGGATGGAAGTTACAGAATCAACAAACTCTAACCCTTCTCCTACGGTGAAAGGTAGGGATCTACTTATATTCCAAATCAGTGTATTCTATTGTATGAGTATACAATACAAGTACCAAGACATTGGTACAGCAAACCAAGAAAAATTGGAAAAGGGCATACAACTTGTCCTAGATGAAAAAGTGCATCAATATGACGACAATGAATTAAGATTCTATGTCGAAGGCGAAGAAAGACACGAAGTGAATCTTTCAAGCGTAAAATGTACATGCCAAGATTTTGTTTACAGAGGCATTCATCAAAAACCTAATGAATTGGGTAGAAAGTGCAAACACATCTTTGCCTGTGAGATGTTTAGAAAAGTACAAATAGGCGAAATATCCATACAGGGAGTGAAAGTATGAATATAGACGACACAGCAGACAAACTAGAAAACGCAGTAAAAGAAATAAGAACATTTCTTCTAGCAGAACTAGGATATGTTGAAGAAATACAAGACCAACTTAGCGACGATGGTGTTGCTGCTATTGTCAAAGATGGTAGTGTTACCTATGACTATCTCAAAGACAAATGCGAGAATGATGTTGACGACAACATTGACTACCTAGTAAGAGACTTAGACCCAGAGTACAAAAACCAACATGGTGCAATAGATACTTTGGTTGAAAAACTAAGAGAAGTACAAGAGTTCAGAAAAGAACATCTAAAAGGGATAGAGGCATGATTCGTCTAGAAGAAGAAAAGCCAAAGTGCGAACAAGGTCATTGTGAACACAAACCAGAAGAGCATGATGGTGGTGTTTGTTGGCATATCACCAATCCTGAATTAGAGGATAAACCAACAAATGCAAAATATTGCCCATGTAAAAGAGACCCAGAATTCATCAGAACAGGGGAACAAATAGAACAACATGAAGGCAAAGGTTGGATGGAAGCAACACCATTAGACATAATGGTCACAAAAGAGTGTAAAAACTGTAAAACAGTAGCATTAATCAGGGTAGATAGACCTCTTTGCTGCAACTGTGAACGAAGTAATTAACGCTACCTATAAATATAGGTAGAGTTATATACTTTGTATATGGTAGAACTTGAGGATGTTGTCTCTAGACGTGATTATAAACTAAAGCCTACCTTTAAAAAAAGATGCACTAAATGTGACAATTTTCTTGTTTTATTAAGACATAATAGTTCAATATCACAATGGTGTAGTAGGTGTAAATTAGTTTATCCTATAAAAAGACAATGTACATACTGTGGTGGTATATTTGGGTTTGATGATTTAGATTGTGGATTATGTGATAAAATTATAGAAAGAATAGCTGCTGCAGAAGTTGGAGTAGAACAGAATGAAAAAACCATAAGACGTATTACACGTAAACATAAAAGAGGAGAGATGACAGATTTGGATTTTCAAAATCATAAACAGATATGCTTAGAGGAGATTGTTAAATGTACAAAAGAAGGGGAAAGATTAAGAAACCATCGGGAAACAGGAAAGCCTTCAGAGACTCAAACTCGAAAGCAGTAAAGTGGCTGCACGAGCATGGGTTTAGGCAGGTCCTACTAAGAACCCACTGTAGACATAAGGATTTCGTGTATGCACATAAATTTCATAAATATCTTTCAACAGATTATTGGAATAAATGGGATGGCATGTGCTTTGATAAGCAGGGTAATTTATGGTTCATACAGATAAAAACAAGTGGTTTTCCTAAAGATAGTGATATATTAGACTGGATAGAAGATAAAAAGGGTATAAGAGCACTATCAATAAAATTCAAGCCTAAAACAGCCTTACGCTTCTATTATAATATTTAAATGGTAGGAAGGGATAGATAATACATGGCATACTTTGAATTCACGAAGGTCAAACAGATATTGGGTCAAACAGGCACATCTAACGATGATAAGATTCAACATTATGGAGAAATGGCAGATACATTCATTAACTCATATTTGACAGATGTAAGAAATATAGATATACCTGTAACAGTCGCAAACTTTACATCATCTGCAGAATTTAACGTATTATTAGATATAGCAAACCAATTAACGGTAGCATATTTCTATAAATTCGAGTCAGGAGACACCAGTACAGCAGACCAAGCTGAAGCAGTATGGCTACGATTCTTCACCTCAAAGTTTCAACGCCCAAGATTTAAAGCTAGAGGAGCAGAGTTTTGATTTATGAGTTTTGGTTAGTTGGAAATGGCGGTAATATTAGTGATACATTATTATTCTCAACTGATTTAGATTCATGGTCAAGACCAACTAAAGGGCAACAAATAAAAATCAAACACACTCTATTTGAAGTATTAAGAACCGATCCAATTACACTTCCACCTGATTCGGAAACAGTAAAGATTTATATTGAAAAATATAATCCAGTTAGACCATTTAAACGTGATATGAACATAACACGTAGAATGGAAGGCATTTAATTAGATTTATATTCAACTTATGTTATAATAAAATGTGAAAACTAACCAGTATGGTAATTACAAACGTCTTTTAACTATAGATAAGATAGCAGATAGATTTGAACAACACCAAAAACTACATGACTTTGAAGTTGATTTGTTATTTGAAAAAGTAAAACACAAAAAGTTTACTCCAATACAATATAGATATTTACAAGTTGGTATAGAAAAGCAATTTATTTTTGACATTGAAACTTCGGATTTTAACCCACATAGTAATTTTGTTATTTGTTATAATGGTATTATGAGAAATATAGCAACAGGTAAAATAGAGTATATAGAAGATGCTATGACTAAAAAGGATATTAAAAAGGCTGTAGATGAACAGACATTTGACTTTGATAAAAGGCTATTAGAGACATTATCATGGAATATCAAACAAGCAGACCAGATTGTAGGGCATTACTCAACTAGGTTCGATTACCCATATTTTGTATCAAGATGCATGTTAACAAAGCAAGATGACCTAATACCACCATATGGAAGAATACTACATCAAGACACATGGAGAATGATGAAAAAGTCAATAAATCCTAGTTGGAAGGGCAATACATTACGAAACTTTATCAAATTAACAGGGGGTAAAGACGAAAAGACCTTTGTAGATTTAAAATATTGGTACATAACACACTTTAAGGACCATAAAGAATGGCAAAAAGCTATGAATTATATTCAAGACCATTGTAGAAAAGATGTTAGAATGACATATGAAGGATTAAAGAAAGCAGAGCTGTTTAACCCAATCAGCAGGACACGAATATAATGGTAGACACACCACCAATACCTGAAGTATCATTACCAAGTGAAATACAAATAGAGGTTAATGATAATACTACTGCATATAATCATAATATAGCCATTAGAATGACAGATGGGTCAGGTAAGATTAGCCCAGAAGAGTTATCAAAAATAGCTATGGTAAGATTAAAAGAAATGAGGGAGATAATTAAAAATGACACTCACAAGTAGAGAAGGATTTATAGCATGGTTTACTGCATTTCAAATGGCACACACTGTTACAGGCGTTGACCCAGAAGATTTAAACAGAGAATTTATTGAGTTATATCACTCTGTAATGGACACAATGTGGAAGTCAAAGTATGCAGATTTAACACTAGAAGAGATTGAAGAAATAATGGAAGATATTAACATGGAGTTAATGAAAACAAGAGATATTATGTCAGAAGCAATAGAACAAGATAGATTAGGAGAAAGAGTATGAAAGGTAAAAGATACGGAAGAGATAACGGTAGAGTAATAACAGCAAAAGAGATAGCAGATGCTGCAGGAATTAACACAATAACGTTATTTTATAACGTAAAGATGCTAAAACAGTTAAAGGGTATATAACCATTACGCTTCGCTTATATAGAAAAGTGTCGTATACTATGTATGAATAAACACGTATGCAAATGTCAACAGTGTGATGAATACAAAAGAAAATCAGATTGTTTGTTCGTTGAAGAAGCAGATATTTATTTTTGTCAATCATGTCAAAAATCATGGGTTAAGGCTGGTCAACATTGTCAACAAGATGGCAACGGTGAATTAGTAGCTTACTAACCTTCCTTTTTTTCTTTATATACCATAAGACGCTAATATTACTCATGCCTAATAAAATACCGAAAAATAGCGGAAAAAGAGGCAGAACAACTAAAGCAAAACAGGTAGAGATAAGAAAAGATTGTGAGGAAGAATATCTGAAATACCATTCAGCAGCATATGCAGCATCAGTATTAAAATTAAACCCACACACAGTAGAGAAATACTTTAGAGAGTTCCAAGAAGCAGAGTTAGAGGAGACAAATAGGGATTTTGTAATCAAACAACATTCAGTAAAGAACAAAGTAATAGCACGATTAGATGATATATTAGATAAATTAGATGAACAATACAGGGATATTAAGGCTAAATTTGAAGAATCAGATGCAGAGGAAAAATATGATTTAACAAGATATGAAGCCATGAAGACCACAGTATTAAAATCAATATCAGATATTCTGCAGCAGAAAGCAAGTATAGAAACAACACCAACTTTAGATATAACTATAGATAAATACATAGAGGAGACATATGGACAGCATATTAGCGAAAAAGTGGCAAAACCTCAATAGAACTGGTATACAGAAAGCTCAATCTGTAGAACTAGAAATGGAAACAAAGACCTTCAATGTACCTAAAGACTTTGAAAAGTTTAATGAGATGATAGGTGCACCCATACATCCCGGAACAGGAGAACGTACACCCATATTTGATTATCAAGATGAATACTTTAAAGCATGGCAGAAGCATCATAAACTCATACTAAACAAGTCTAGAAAGATAGGTGCAACAGAGACAGCACTACGTATTATAGCATATAATTGTATAATAGGTAGGTATTCAGGGCATCGTGTGATGATTGTAGCAGGTAACAAACAGGAAGTAGCCAATAGATTTATTCAAAGGTTCAAGTCATTATTTATGAAAGGGTTCACAGACCTAGATGGTAAAACATATGAATATGATGATATTATCACAAAAGAGGATAGTAAATCATGTATGGTCAATAATACATTTGTACAAGCATACCCAGCCAATGAGTCAGTGAGAGGAGAAGAGAACGTAAAATGTGTGTTCATGTCAGAATGTGCCTTTATTAACTTAATTGATGATACAAAGGTATATAATGCACTTCATCCTAACGTTGCAAATATTAGTGATGCAGACTTTGTTATGGAGTCAACACCTAATGGTAAAAGGGGATTCTTTTGGACTAACTTTGATGCAGGGTCTGAATACCATAAATTAGAACAGCCATATACGGTATCATTAGGTAAACTATTAGATAAGAAATTTATAGAAACAGAGAAAAGTAACCCTAGAATAGACTTCGAACAGGAATATTGTTGTAAGTTCACAACCTCGTTATCTGGTGCATTTAAAGAGGATGAGATCATGTTTGAAGAGAAAGATATAAATTATTATAACGATATATAAGGATATGGATGAGATACAAGACCTCATTAACGAAACAAAACGTAACGAACAGTATTGGGAACGAGTAGTTGAAGAATTAGGTGTTCATAAAGATACATTAGAAAAAGGTGGGCATGATATTAATGATAGGATTAAGGACCTACTAGACATGGGTGTGCAGCAATATCACATTTATAACGCTTTAATAACAGAACTGAATATAATAAAACATGGTTGACGTGGAGTTAGATGAAAAAGACTATAAAGCAATATTATCTTGGTATGAACTAGCATTTGCAGGTAAAGATATAAAGGCAAATCAACAAACAGACATAGACACATTACATAAAATAGGTGTCATGTGTAAAGCATATTTACATGAATTAAAAGACGAGGCATCAACATGATAGGAGACATAGGTTTTACATTAATATGTTTGGCATATTTCTTTGGTGGTATAACGATAGGTTATTATGTAGCAACGTGGAAAAGTAAGAGAGGAGACGGAAGATGGGATTAAGAGATTTATTAAAAAAAGAGAGGTTTGTATTACCACCTGAAGATATACAACGTGCATTTGTATTAGAGATAGAAGAGAGATTATTAACAGCAACCGGGTCAGAGAAGACCAAATTAACATATATGTTGGCTAATCAATTAATGTTCCTTAATCAAATAACAGATAAAAAGAAACCAAAGCAACCAAATAAAAAGAATAATAAAGGCAAATGGGAGTGGGTAGAAAATGAGGGAATGTCAAGCAACCAAGCTGTGTTTTGGAGGGGGGTGGTTGTGCTGGGTTTTTAGGGTTTT
>JAAHTH010003450.1_pt1 | contig 10799 bp, 10 predicted proteins | sample 6116091 | NCBI WGS metagenome assembly JAAHTH01 (sample SAMN13939990, study PRJNA603662) | sponge metagenome | isolation source: marine sponge | host: Mycale hentscheli | place: New Zealand | collected 2006
AATTTGGTGTTTTTAAATTTACTGATTTTACTCTTACATATCTTGATAAGTTAGCGTAAGACCCTGATTCTTGAATAAAGTAATCTGATCCCTCATTAACTAAATTTTTATTAATATCACCAATTTGTGCTGATATGTAATTTGGTTGGTATGGATCTAATGATAAATTATTATATTGTTCTAATACTACTTGTTGGTTTGTATTATCATTACCTCTACGAATTACTAAACTAAATGTTCCTGAGGCGGTATTTACTGAAGGGATTGACCAACGAACATTTTCTGCAGATCCAGTTGCTAAAGCACCTCCTGATAATTCAGTTGTACCTGTATTCATTACTGCTCCTTCTGAAATTGTTTCAAGCACAAATGGTGAATCTCCATCTGCTAAAGTTCCGGCGGTTAAAGTAACTACAAAAGTACTACTATTTAAATCCGCAGCTACTACCTCAAGTACTACGTTTGTTGTTCCTGCTGAAGTTCCTCCTGCTGCAACATCAATTGCAGTATTTAAATCTGCGGCTGTCCATGTAAATGTGTCACCAATTACTACTCCAGTTCCAGCTGTAGTAGCTGTTATAGTAGTTAATGATGAGGCTCCTGTTCCTCCAGCAAATGTTAAAGACCAAGCTTGGCCTGTTGCTGTTGTAGATGTTGTTGAAGATGGGTTTGATGTTATAGTAGCTGCATCGTAAGTATCACTAGTCGAGAACGTAGTTGATCCTGATAATTCTGTTGCTACTAAAGGGGAACCACCATTATTTCCACTTGAAAAAGTAAGTTGTTCTCCAATCGCATAACCCTCACCTCCTGCAGATGCTGTTATTTTTGTAATAGCGTTTGAAGCTGCTGTAAGATTAAATGTAGCTCCTGTGCCGCTTCCATTTGTAGTAAATGTAGCACCAGTGTACTCAGCATCAACCCAAGTAGTTCCTGTGTTTGCCCCTGCTGAAAACAAAGTAGCTTCACTTCCAACTACAGTGTTAATAGCAGAATCATCTACTGTTTGAATAAATGAACTTGTAGCAGAAGTAAATGTTTCTGGAGTTACTCTAGTTACTAATAAACTTGTTCCACCACTTTGAAAATAATTATTAGCTGCTAATGAAGTCAAATATGAATAAGCAACTGATGCACTTTGTACGGTAGTACCAAAAATTGCTGTATATTCGCTAAAAGAAGTAACCAGTGTAGGTACTTCAACAGGTCCTAAAGCAGCTGGTCCTATAATAGCAGCACCAATTTCTGCGGGTTGTTGAGTAATAAATGATTGGTCGTTTTCTCTAGCTAATACACCTGGAGATAATAATGTTTCTGCCATCTTTATATGTTATTTTTAATATTGTTTTATTATACATATTAAAGATTTTCTCAAAGAACTATTCTGATTTAATGAATTCTCCTTTTTCTAAATCAATATTACCTTCTCCATATTTTTCTTGTAATTCTTTACCTGCTTTTTCTTGGTCCTGGAGGAGTGATTGGTATTGGTTTTGAAGATTTTGTTTATCTCTTTCTAAAAATACTTTCCTTAATTCAATTTGACCTAGGGAAAAAGTAATTTCATTTTCAGATCTTTGAAAATTTCTTAATTGTTGTAACTCTTCTGTTGATAACTTTGTTGTACTCATTTTTTATTTTGTTTATAAATATTAATAAAATTCTTTTAATGCAATTATTTGTTCTTTTAATGGTAAGGTTTTTATTGTTCCTGTTAAACATTTATTAAATGTAGGGGAATCGATAGGATTAATAGTAATGTCTTTATTATATACCTCTTTTAATAATAATAGTAAATTGTATTTAGACACACATTCTCCTTCTAATATATTTTCTGTAGGTAGTTCACCCCAATGAAATATTAGATATAGACAGTACTGTGCCCAAGTTAAAGTAGAATTACCATTCCAATAATATTCAGAATATCCATTTATTTCACCTTCTTGTGACAGAAACCATTCCATTAAACTCGCTTTGGTATTTAATTCAGGACCAAATATTGATGTTTTAATAATTTTTGTATTTTTAGCCTCTTCTTTAATCCATTCAGCTGCTATTCTTTTAGAATTACCATAATCATCATCATCCATTTCACAATCAGTTCCTGGGTGTATAATTTTACTAGATAAGTTTTTATCTAACCATTGTGGTAATTCCCAGTTGATATTGAATTGGTCTGTTCGTTGATGAATAGCTCCTATACAGTTTATAATAAAGTCTCCTTCAAATTCTTGTACTGAATTTTTAAAACAAGATGAGGGCCACCTACAGCTAGTAGTAACACACTCAATTCCTTTACTTTTAAAAAATTTATGGACCATATGTCCTAACATTCCTTTATGTCCTAATATTAATACTTTCATTGTTTAAAAAAATTATAATGATCCAAAATTTTAGTTAATTCTTGTTTTGATACTATTGTTTCATAACTACTAAACTCGCCACTTAAACTGTTATCAAATATTTCCTTATAATGCATATAATAAGTATCATCGATTTTATTATAAAATGTTCTAGGGGATTCTTCATTACTAACCATGATTTCATGGGTTTTTTCTGATATTCTGGGTGTGCCTTTTTTATAACTTAACCCAAATTTATCTGCGTATATTTCAAATAAATCTTTAACTAAAAAGGAACGCAAATTAGGTATTACATTATACCCATCTACTTTTAACCCTAATTCAATTAGACCCATAGCATCTTCTATGTCAATCATAAATCGGGTCATTTCTTCAGAATATAAAGTTAATTCATATCCTTTATTAATAGAATCCCAAATTAATGGAATTATACTACCAGTAGAATTTAAAACATTCCCATATATTGCAGAAGATAATCTTACATTAGATTTATCTGAGTTGACAATAAATGATTCTCCTGCTATAAATTTCATTGCTCCATATAAAGTAGTAGCAGCTCTAGACTTATCCGATGATATAAAACATGCTGCTTCAAAATTATTTTCTTCTGCTGCTCTTCTTGAATTGAGGGCCCCATTAATTAATACTTTAACACTTTCTTCTACATTTTGGTCTACGGCACCAATTTGTTTTAATGAAGCAGCAAATATACCAATATTATGGCCTACAGATGACCTTTTTAGTAAATCAAAATTACGTACATCACCAATAATACAATTTATATTAGGGAATTGTTTTTTTAAATAATAATGTTTAGCCTCATCTCTACTATAAATAGTAATTTCGTTATGGTTATAGTAACGTTTAACTAAATTTTTACCTAAAAATCCTGCTCCCCCAGTTATGAATATTTTTTTATTTTTAATCATTAGTATCTATAGATGTTTGGTGTTTTTCTTGGAAAATATACATTAAATCAATATATGAACCCTCTAAATAATATCCAAGTTTTCTTATATTTGAATATTCTATTCTATAGGTTGTAGGGTAAATTGTAATTTTTTCTTTGTTTATGTTTAATTCAAATTTTTCTTGAATATTATAAAATAAAATAGAAGGTGGTGTTTTATAAGTTTTAGGGTCTACTACACTTTGATAAAAAATTTTAAATAAATTATTATCTTTATTATAATTAAAGGGGTTTTTATCTCCATATTCAATTTGGTCCTTAATAATTTCAGGATAAGTTTCATAGTCAAACACTGAGAGTAGATAACCTAAATAGTGTTCAGCATCTTTAAAATTACCATTAATATATTGTTGTTTTGAAATTAAGGGAATTAATTTTTTTAAATTTTTTTTACTTACTATATTAAACATAAAACTAGGAAACCTAAACCCATCTTGGTTTTTACTCTCATAAACTTTACTACAAAGAAAATCATGAGATAATTTCATTGTTTCAACCATTTGTTGTGTAAATATTATATCATAGTTAATAAAACTATAATAATCATATTCTAGAGATAGTCCTAAATGACTTGAAGTTAAAAGTTGGTTAAAAGCTGTCCATCCATAGTCGGGTAAAATGTTTACTAATTTTAAACTTTCTACATCGGTTGAAAAAGTTTTCCAATAAGTCATACCTCTTTTAGGCCAATGTAATATAGGATTACTTTTATCATATACAAGATATTCTACTTGGGATTGTATGTTTTCAGGAAGTGGAATATGAGATGTAAGTAACACATCAAAATTATTAGATTTTAATAACTGGATATTATTTTCCAGAATTTCTAATTTTTCTTTAGTATCACAGTGACTTAAAATTATTACTAAATTTTTATTTATCATAACATGCTATGTAAGGAGTTATATCTTTATTTTTATTATACTTAGTAATAGATTCATATTCTATATAATTAGTATCAGAATTACTTTTAAACCAATCTCCATTTTTAACTAAAATTTGATTTATAATAGGTTGTTCTGATTCATATAATTTTAAAATCTCTAATTTTTTATTTAAGATGTCTTGAGGTAATTTTATATTTGATTTACTAAAAACATAAAAATCATTAGTGAATTCTTTTACAGATTCAAAAATTAATTTATGTTGTGGGTGGCCATATTCTCCTATTGGGTTGTGTGTAACAATTTTTTCCCAATTTTTAGAAATTAAAATGTCATGTAAATTAAATTTTTCAGTAGAATTTAATTTGTCTTCATAATCTAACATTTCCCAAAAACCAACATTTAGTTCTTTCATTACCTTTTCGAATTCCTTACTTCTAATTTTATTCGATTTATTTGTAAGACATACTACTTTATATTCAGGACCGTATTTTATCAGTTCTGCCCCACCAAATATTAATTCATCATCTGGGTGAGCTATTATCATTAATTTATTAGTTTGATAATCTTTAAAAGCAGAATTTAAAGTTTCTGAGTTTTTTGGTTTTACTGAGGGGTCAGGTCCATGGATAAAATAAGGGTTTAAAGTATTTTTATCATACATTATATCAAACCCATGTTTAGTAAAATAAGGATTAACTTTAGTTTCTTCTTCGGAACTATAATAATTATTCCAAGTTATAGGCAAATCTAATTTTTTATTTTCTTCCCATAAGATATTATTAGCTACCCTTTCTTCTGAGAATGCATTATCGTCAGCATATATTTTTACACTATATTTATTTAGATCTTTATTCCATTGAAGACATTTTTCAAAAAATGGTTTACTTTGTTTATCATAAAAATAAAAACCTGTAGCAATTAATTTGTTATTAGGGTTTCTTTGAATACCTTTTAAAGCTGATAATTCACTACCATAACCTCCTTCTAATCTTATATTATTATGGGTTCTCCAATGGTTTATATCTTGATGATAATAGGTCATAAATAAAGGATAATCCTTTAAATTATTTATATGTTTTAGAGATTTATCTATATTTTCGGTTGCGAAGGCATCTCCATCTATCCAGGCAAATTTATCATAAGATTCATTTAAAGAATCTATACTAGCTAAATATTTAGCAAAATAAACAGAATAATCTTTATTGAATAAATCAGATTCACCAGTAGATTGAGTTTTTGGTTTTGGTCTATAATCTATTCTTTTATTTATAACATTAGGTAATTTTATATTTGAATCACAATTAAACCCATATACTATTAATTTATATTTAGAATATTTTAATAAACTTTCAGCTAATACTTTTATCATAGGAAGATAAGATTCATTACCTCCTGTTATCCATACAAAGTTATCGTTTTTTTTTGGATTAAAATGATTTATAACTTCATTATAAACTTGATCTACTGTAATTGATTTTTGGCATATATGTTGTAAATCTGTTCCTTGATGTTTACCACACCAGTCCCAATCACCTGCATCAAATACTAGTTCTTTACTTACCCAACAATTATTACATACACTATGATTTTCTATCTTGGTTAAATTATGGGTAAATTCATATCCATAAGGGATAAAATTGTTAATCATTATAGTATGTTTATCTAGCACCCAATTTACCCAAGATAAACCCGAACCTAAGCCTATAAATAAGTCTGCATGGTATAAATGGTTTAGAGTATCTTCCCATTTTAAATTTTTCTTATCTATTATATTTGTTCCCTTAAATCCTTCTCTAGATAAATTAACTATTTTATATCCTTTACTGTGTAACTTTTTTGCTAATTTTTTCCAATTATCATGAGGCCATTCTTTTAGTCCTGCTGTTGATTTAGGACCAATACAAATGTATTTACCTTTTATAGGTCTTTTTTTAGGAGTAAATTTAATACCATAGTGTAATTCTTTATAAGGTAAACCTAAAATATCAGATGCTGCCTGAATTAAAGGAATTGTATTTACTTGGGTTGGGTGATTATTAAAATTTTTCCATCCTCCATCTTCATCTCTAAACCAACCTATCTCATATATAACATAAGCATCGTATGAGGATCCAGGATTTATAAATGTTAAATCTTTATATTCTGGGAGGGTTTTAAACCAACCATTATGGTAAGTACTTACAGCAACTTTACATTTATGCTTTTTATAAAATTCTAAAACCTGAGGTATCCAGGCTATTGTATCTCCAATTGATTTAGACTCAAAGTTAATTCTAACTGTTTTTCCTTCTAAATTAAATTTATGAACAACTTTACCATTTACTTTAATTATCCAAGGTATGTAATAAGATTTGCTACATTTAGTCCACATATTATTACTAATAGTATCACTATGGATAACTGTATTTGTAGAGCCATCTATAAATTCAACAAAATATTTATTTTTTTGATGGCCTTTTACTTCTACTTTTGGACCTTTATCAAAACTTATTTCTACTTTGTTATTTGGTAAATTGTTTAATAGATGTTCTATTTCTTTTCCTGCTAATTTTGCAGCATTTTTCCAAGTAAATTTTTCTCTAATTATTTTAGATTCTTTTAATGCTTGTTTTTTATGGTATTCATAATTTTCATAAGCATCTCTCATTACTTCTCTCAAATGATCAAAGTCAGGTTCATAAAATTCTCCAGCTAATAAAGATTGGGAAAAACTGCTATATTCCCCTTGTTTTGCTTCTGACATAGATTTAATATCTACAGGTAATCCTAATCCTTCTGCAAATTCTAATTGGGCACTACAATTAGAATATATTGAAGGGGTACCACAAGCCATAGCTTCAATCAAAGGTAAATTCCATCCTTCAGCCCTAGCACAAGATAAAAATATATGTCCTTTTTGTAAATATTTTATATATTCTTCTCTAGTAGGAAAATGTTTAATTTTAATTCTAGGATCATCTAATTTGTAGTGTTTTAATCTATCTTCTGTAGACTTAAACTCATCTTTAGCATAAGGGTTGTCAATTGATACTATTAAATCTACAGGTTCATTTTTATTAAATTCTTTTAAAAATGATTCTATAATTTCTTTTGTTGCCTTTCTATAGTCAAATCTTCCAAATAATACAAATTTAAATCTATCATCATCATATTCTGGAAGGTTGGCTTTACTATTAGGGTAAAAAATTGAACCATCTACAGCTTCAGGAACTACTTTTACTTTACTTTCTTCTATGCCTTGTTCTATAGTACATTCTTTTTGCCATTGAGATGCTACCCAAATTTGATCAAAAGTTTTTAATTGGTTAAAAAACCCTTCTGGTTGTCTTGTTGACTCCCAAACATTATATGCTATTTTAGGCCCCTCATAATCTTGATAAAAGAAATGGTGATTGGTTTCATTTAAAACAATATTCACATTATGTTCAAAATTATTAGGGTAATCAGAATAAAAAGAATGATGGTTTAATTTATTATCTGCATCCCATAATGATTGTTCTATTAATAATTTTTTATCTAAATCATCAATATAATTTTCATTATTATGGGGTTCATCATTGTGTCCCTCCCAAGATTTACCTATAGTAAAATTTCTAACTTTTAAGTTATAGTATTTAGAAAGTTCCCTATAAAAGGCTCTTGTATGGTTAGCGTACCCAGTAGTTCCTATGTAACTACCATGGGCAAAAATTTTAGGTGTTTGATTTCCCATTTACCCCAAATTTACTAAATTTATACCAAATTCTTTCGTGTAGAAAGTAAAGCACCATTTTGGAGATAACTTCTACCCCTCCTATAGCTAACCCTGCTTCCCAAGAACCCGTTATGAGTCCTGAAATAATTACTGTGTCTATTGTTCCTATTATTCTCCATGAAATTGTTTTTGCAATATGTCGTTTATAACTTACCATCTTTTCTCATTTTTTCTCTAATCTTTGTAGCTGAAATATTTTTTACTTGATCTGGTGGACAGTGTTCAATAACATCATATCCTACTCCTCTACCTATGTTAATTGATTCAATGTCTGGTACAATAGTAGTGACTACTCTTCCCTCTTGAATTAAATCTTTTAATTCTTCTTGTATGTTTTGTAAAACTTGTTCTGCAGTCCAAGGATTTTTCTCATCTGGGGGTATATTTCTAATTGCAATCCATACGTTTTTACCTTCATTTAAACGCTGGTCTATTAACCATCGATGTCCTTGGTGCCAAGGTTGCCAACGACCAATATACATTGAATATTTGTTTTCATTAAATGAAGATTGAAATGCTGCTTGTGCTAAATACTTTTTCATATTCCTTTATCTCTTTCTAAATTTATTGCAATTGCCCGTTCTCCAGGTTTATTTGGATCCATATCATTAATTAAATAACGAGGTCCTCTTTCAACCCCCATAATTAATCTATCATAAGGAACATAATTTTCATGTAATTCTATTTCAGTATGCATTCTAAGATATTCAGGACGAGCTGTAGTTAAAATTATCATATGTCCCTCACTTGCCGCTTTGTCTAAATAATCTATAGTAGATTTTATACCTTCAGCTTTTGTTGTCTCATACGTTTCAAATTTGCGATATTTAAATATAGTACCATCTATATCACAAAAATATGTATTTTTTTTCTCCATATTAGTTATCTAATTGATAATCTGAAGGGGGTAATTCATTTAATAAAGACCCTTCAGGATATTTTTTATCTAAACCAATTTTTTTAGCTATTATATCTAATGATTCTTCCGGTGTTTGATTTGTTGTATCTATATCAGTATAATCAAAGTCTGGTTTTTGGAATTGAGATACGTGATAATTTTCTCTACCTCTAAGTCCTTTATCTAAATTGTAATGTACAAAAATTTCATGTAATTGCCACTTCATTATGTCCTTAAATTCTTCCCTCTGATCTAAATAAGGAGAAACTAAAGATACAATTACATCTTTGCCTTGATTATGTAAATAATGTGCAATTTTTTGAGCAGCATCTACATTAGTTATTCTACCTTTTATAGAATAATCTTTATTTGTAAATAATTCTCTCATTTCATCTCCATCTATGCGGTAAGCGTGTGGGAGATATTTTTCTTTAAGCATGTTTGCTAATATAGTCTTCCCAGAACAGGGTTGACCCGTAAACCAATATATCATATAACGTTATTTTTGTAACCATAATGTATGTAATTAATTTAACTAATCCAAGTTATTCTTCTCTAGTTTGACCCCCAGGAAAAGTTCTAATTCCAGGTGTAAATGTATCAATATTACTAGTAGTTTCAAAATTAATTGTAACTTTAGATTTACTATTAAATTTATTAATTGAATGCATTTCTTTTTGAATAGTATCAGGAATAATATAACCCCTTAATTGTATATTAAAAGTACCTTTTACTAATCTATCTTTACCTGTTGTTAATTCAGTTGCCGTTGTAAATTGGTCTATAAAAGCTCTAAATTTAAACCTTTCTGGGTTACCCCAATAGGCATCAGATGCATATTCACATGCTTCAATAATCTTATTTAATTGTTCCATATAATAAGTTTGAATAATACAACTATATTCTAAAGTAACAAAGTCGGGAACAGCAACTGCATAATGTTCTTTTACTGGTTTTTTATTATTTAATACCGAAAAATTATTGTAAAAATTATTAGGGCTGTATTTTTTCTGAAATGAACTGTATAAGTTTACTCCATTAGCATCTAATTTATTATAAACAGATCTATCTTTTGCTATTGAATCTCTTTTTACAACAATAATAGGTAACATTATAGCACCTTTTTTATCTCTATAATAACCATCTCTTTGAAATGATTTCCATCTTTCAGGAGACCCATAAATTATGGGTACATTTCTTCTTCCTCCATTTTGGTATACAAAAGGTTTAATAACTTCTTTAAAGTAATAAAATACAGCTTCATCTAGATCTTGAAGACCAATAGAAAAAGGTTTAGTACTATCATCTTTAAAACTTAACTTAGTTGATCTATTAAAATCAATTCCAGTTTCCGATTCATTAGGATTAATACGAGCATTAGGATTACCTCTTTCAGTATCAAAAGCTGTTTGCTGTTCAATACTTAATTGTCTTTGGGTTTTTGGTATTGGTTTTCTAATTTTACTCATTACATTCTTTCTTGATATGGAGAAATTGCTACTTTATCTGCTGGTATATAATATGTTGATACTAATATTGATAAATTATTTCCAAAATATTCTAACCCAGGATTTAATGGGTTTACATTATTTGGATAATCTGGATTTTTGCCTCCAAAGTATTGGTTTGCTACTGTACTTTGTACCCCATAATAACCTTCTTGATATAAAATTATATCACCCACTTCAGGAACTACTTCTGCATTTGGGTTTCCATTTGGGTATTCTGGGCTAACAGCTTTTAAATCATCTCTTAAGAAATAAAAATCTATAGGCTGACCAAATTGGATTCCCTCTTCATCTTCTCCATATTCTTCATTTGATCTATTAATTAAAACATTGAATAAAAATGGGCCATTATAAAATTTAGAACCAGCGGCTTCACCATATATATTAACTTTAGTTTCTTCTAATTTAAATTGATATAA
>JAAHTH010000965.1_pt3 | contig 10783 bp, 10 predicted proteins | sample 6116091 | NCBI WGS metagenome assembly JAAHTH01 (sample SAMN13939990, study PRJNA603662) | sponge metagenome | isolation source: marine sponge | host: Mycale hentscheli | place: New Zealand | collected 2006
AATCTGAGGACGAACAGGACGACGACGAATCTGAGGACGAGGAGTACGACGACGAACTTGAGGAAGACGAATCTGAGGACGAACAGGACGACGACGAATCTGAGGACGAGGAGTACGACGACGAGCTCGAGGAAGACGAATCTGAAGACGACGAAGGTGGGGAAGAAATGGAGGGACTAGCAGGCGGTGACGCAGGTTTGTCCGTATCGACCGGCCATGATGATCAGAATGGTGAGACTGTCGCCGAGGATGCCTTGGAATCTGAACCTCAGCATCATGATGTGTATGAAAGTGGGGCTAAACCAAGTTTGGGAAGTTCAGCGGGGGACCGGCTTTCCAGCCCAAGTGTTCGTGTTGAGGGGAAGGCACGTCCACAAACCGTTGATTCTGCAGAGCCTCAAGGGTTGCAGTTTCAGGCTATCGATTTGCCCGTCATGCACGGCGAACCTTTTGGGATGCGTCGTGCAGACAAAAATGGACGCGAATTACTTGACGCAATGGCGGGACGCAATTCGGTGTTTGGTTTCGGCTGTACGCCAATTCTTGAATCACTTGTGTCTGGTTTATCAGATTATCTTGGCGAAGGTAGCCGCTTCGCGGATGTAAAGGATTGCGGTCACACAGCAATCTCAAAAAGATTGCAGCAAGTGTTTGATGCTGCAAGTTCTGTGTCGCTTGATTCGATGGCTCTTTTACCTTCACCGGATTTAGCGGTGGAGTACGCATTGCAGTTGACGAGACGATTTCGTTCTGACAAAGCTTTTCGTACGATCGCTCTGACTGGCAGTGATCATGGTCGCACCGGTATGTGTCGCACTGCCAGCGGATTGCCTGAGTTGCATGAGGGGCTTGGCCCTATGATGGCAGGTTTCAGTCATCTGCCTGTGGGAGACTTGGACGCATTGCGAGCGGCCATGGACGAGCAAACAGCTGGAGTCCTTCTATCGCCGATTGATTTGGGGAATGGAGCAGTCGCTTGCGAGCCTGAGTATCTTGCCGGAGTGCGTGCCGTCTGTAATGAGCGTGGCGTTCTTCTGGTCATTGATGAACCACAGCTTGTGTTTGGGGCAACTGGAAACCACTTTTCCTTTTCAGCAATCGCTGATGTTCAGGCTGACATCGTGGTCGCCTCAGGTGGGCTCTTTGGTGGTTTGTCTGGTGGATTGGTGCTCGCTTCCCATCATGCTTCGATGCGGCTTGTGCGTGATTTGGAGCGGTATCCTCTGCTTGCCACGGCATTGCTGGCCACCTTGGACGAAATGGAAGTACATGGTTTGCCGGAGCCTGTGAACAATACGGCTCAAGAATTGGCTGTTTTGATTGCAGAACAGTTGAGTGGTTTTGAGTTTGTGCGGGACATGAGAGTGACCGGTATGACGATTGGTATTGAATGTGATGTCAATGCAGTTGATATCGTTGCCGCAGCGGCCGCTAATGGTCTACGAGTCGAGCCAGCGGGTGACACGGCGATATATATTCAGCCTCCGTTGCTGATCAGTGAGGAAGATCGGCAGCTTTTGTTGAAACGACTGGTTGAAACAATGGAAGCCATCGAGCGGGAAACTGCTGAGCTGACGTTGTAGAATAGACCCAATCTGGATTTGGAATTGGAATACGATATGCAACATTTTTTAAGTCTATTTGATTTTTCAGCTGGGGATTTACGATCCCTGCTTGCTACAGCAAATGTTTTGAAAACGAGGCTGGCTGTGGGCGATCGGCCGCCAGTACTCGAACGTCGTGTGCTCGCGCTTTTGTTTGAAAAACCCAGTTTGCGTACACGAGTCAGTTTCGAAACTGGCATTGCACAATTGGGGGGTGCAAGCCTGTTTCTTGGTGAGGATGTGGGCTGGGGGAAGCGTGAGTCGGCTTCGGATTTTACGCAGGTCCTCGGTCAGTTCGTTGATGCCGTGGTGTGTCGTGCAAAATCACACGCAAAAGTTGAGCAATTGGCAAGTTACAACTCGCTTCCGGTAATTAATGGTTTGACCGATTTGTGCCACCCATGCCAAGCTCTGGCAGATGTGCTGACAGTGCATGGCGCCTTTGGCACTGTCGCTGACAAGCATCTGGTTTTTGTTGGTGATGGAAACAATGTGGCGCAATCACTCGCTTTGGTCTGCGCGATGTTGGATATGCGTTTCACTCTTTCGTGTCCTGTTGAGTACGAAATGGACAATGCTTGGATGGAAAAGGTTTTTGAGAAGTATCCAAACGCCAGAATCAGTACGGTGCCAGAAGCCAAAATTGCCGTTGCCGATGCTGATGCGATCTACACAGACGTTTGGACCAGCATGGGGCAGGAAGCTGAAATGGCAGAACGCCGAAAAGCATTCTCTGAATACCAGGTCAATAGTCAATTGATGTCGGCGGCGCCGCAACATGCTCGTGTCTTGCATTGTCTGCCCGCCGTCCGTGGCGAAGAAATTACGGATGCGGTGATTGATAGCGACCAAAGTGATGTGATCGTGCAAGCAGGTAACCGAATGCACGCTCAGAAAGGGCTGCTGGTTTGGCTGCTCAATCGTCCATGGATTGAGCAAAACGTCACTGATGCTGCTTTTTAGTTTTTAATCCTCGAAGAGATTTTGTACGTATGCGCCCACACAACCAACTTCGCGATGTTGAAATACAACGTGGATATCTTGATTCGAACCCTGCCAGCGTTCTTTATCGGTGTGGCCGCACCATCGTTCTGTGCACCGCTTCGATCGAAGCATCCGTGCCGCCATGGCTCGAGGGCAAAGGAAAAGGCTGGGTTACAGCTGAATACAATATGTTGCCGGGGAGCACGAGCCCACGCAAGCGACGTGACCGTGGTGGGAAAATTGATGGAAGGACCACAGAGATTCAACGTTTGATCGGACGCAGTCTGCGTGCCATCATTGATCTCCAAAAGCTGGGTGAGCAAATGATCACTGTTGACTGTGATGTACTGCAAGCTGACGGCGGTACTCGCACTGCATCAATCACCGGGGGGTTCATAGCACTCGCGCAAGCGGTGTCGCTGTTGATGCCCGGCTCGAAAATTGGCGATGGCCCGCTGACTGACTCAGTCGCAGCGGTCAGTTGCGGTCTGATCGGCGAGGATATCGTGCTGGATCTTGATTACCAACTCGATTCGGCAGCCGACGTCGATATGAATGTCATCATGACCGGTGGTGGGCGTTTTGTTGAAATTCAAGGCACCGGTGAAGAGGCAACTTTTGATGACCAGCAGTTAGCTGAGCTGTTGAGACTTGCAAGGCAGGGCATCAGTACGTTGACCGAAAAACAGAGGCAGACCCTGCAGTAGACATTTGCCCTCCATACCTATTCAAGACAAGAGTTCTGTCAACGGTTGTGGTGCGAACGGTGACGCGCACGAATGCTGTCGTTGGGTTTGGGGCCAGCGGAATACCTCATCGGCGAGGGTTTTCGTACCAGGCAACGTTGTTGCTGGCTCGCCCTGCTACTAGCAGATCAAGGTCCCCGTCCGCGTCAAGATCGACGGTGCGAATGTCGTAGGCTTCCTGGTTCTTGCCGACAAGGTGTGGTGTGAAATTACCTTTACCATCATTTTCGTACCGTTTGGCAACTTTGTCTCCGTAGCCGCAGGTGGCTGCATCAGTATCCCCATCGGAGTCCATATCGACAGCTGCCAGGCAATGGGGTTCCTTGAGCTTGGCGTCGATCTCGTGGCAGGTCCATTGAGGAGCCTCGAACCAGATCACACCCATGCCATGGCCACGTGATGCGATGAAGTCTAGCCTTCCATCACCGTTTACATCGGCTGGGTGGATGTTGGTGGCTCCAGGTTCCCGGTCACTGATCAAATGTTTTTTCCAGACTTTTTGCGGTTGTTCAGGTGCCTCCCACCAGGCGAACCATTCGCCCGTCGATGTAGCTGTTGGGCCACCCTTCGCGGCCGAGGCAGCATCGAGCCGTCCATCATGGTTGACGTCGCCAACGCCAATGTAATGTGTCAGGCCAGGGGCATCTTCTTTCGCGAGAACGTTGGGCCGCCAATGGGTGGCGTTCTTGGCTTGCGTGGGTACCGAAAACCACACGAGTGACTCCGGATAAGGCGGTATTGGTTGGGCGCTGGTTGCAAGCAGATCGGGATTTCCATCCTTGTCGATATCACCTTTCATGAGCCCATGGATTCCGTGGACCGTATTCGCAATCACACGCTTTCGCCAACGTTGTGATGTTCCTTTTTCGGGTTGTTCCAACCAGGTGATCAAACCCGGGTTGTACCTCGCACCGATGTAGTCGAGGTCACCATCACCATCAATGTCGAAGCATTCGCTGTGAATATAGCCCCCGTCCTCACTATGGTTGTCGAGGACAATCTGTTGCCAATCAGGCCCGACAAACAATAGGGTGCTATTGCCAACTTCTGCGATGACGTCGGGTATCCCGTCTCCGCTGAAGTCACCTGCGATCGCAGTCAAACTGCGTTTGCCTTCCTGCAGGACATGCTTCTTCCAAAGGCTCTCAGCTGAAACGGCCGTCACAAGGCTGGTCAGGATGGAAACAGCAGTAAATACTCGGACTTTCATCGCAGGACCTTGGTGTGTGGATCAAACTTGCTCATGATGTGGGTTAACATTAATACGCGGGTTTGCAGAATGCCACTGCTGACCACTTTTTGTTCTAACGGTGATCTGAGTTGGGTGCTGATGGCAAAACTTTATTTCTATTATTCATCGATGAACGCGGGGAAATCAACGATTCTGCTGCAGTCCAGCTACAACTATCGTGAGCGTGGAATGCAGACTTTGATTCTTTCACCTGAATTAGATGATCGGTTTCAGGTTGGAAAGGTGACGTCTCGTATCGGTATCGAGGCTGACGCCCTAACCTTCACAATCAGTGACAACCTGCTGACGATGGCGCTTCGTTTCAGTGAGGAGGAAAAGCTTGCCTGTGTTTTGGTTGACGAGGCTCAGTTCCTTACGGAGTCTCAGGTACGGCAACTCAGTGACCTTTGTGACGATCACAATATTCCCGTATTGGCATATGGCCTTCGAACAGATTTTCGTGGTGAGCTATTTGAGGGAAGTCAGCACTTGTTGGCCTGGGCAGACAGCTTGGTTGAAGTCAAAACCATTTGTCACTGTGGAAGCAAAGCGACAATGGTATTGCGAATTGATGCTGATGGTCGTGCGATTAAGGATGGACGGCAGGTGCAGATTGGTGGTAACGAGCGTTATCTATCAGTCTGTCGCCGCCATTTTAAAGCGGGTGTGCCAAGTGCCGATTCAGAGCCGCAAAGTAGCAGTTCCGAGGACTTGCTCTTCTGAAATCCTGCATTTGCAGTTCGTTGACTACCGCTGCAATGAATCGCTCAAGTGCAAGTCAATCTGTATTGTTCGCGCCCCTGATCATGCGCACCGCGTTCACTTCAGAAACAACGTCTCACTGGTCCGATGATTCGGATTCCAAGAGTCCAATGACCGCCCATGCCGTTCCCCAGTAATTTGACGTAGGTGTCGGCTTGTTACGGGTTGTTTTTTTGGTCCCAGGCACTTGCCATGAACCATCTGATGATTGGCTGGCGATCAGAAAAGTGACCGCTTTGGAAATTGCTGGTCTATTTTGATCGGCGTCATGACGACCCAATGCATAGATCGCCAGGCCAGTCGCCAAGGCATCGCTCCGGTCAGACGTTAGCCAACCCCACCCGCCGTCAGGCTGCTGCTTTTCAATCAGAGCGTCACAAAAAGCATCGGCATTCTTGTCCTGCCGTTTCTCTGACAATAGCAAACGCACGGCCCACCATTCGGTTGAAGTTGGGTTTGCATTTCGCAGTGTTGCGAGAGCTCGTCGATTTCTCTCGGCTGTCAGCTGGTTGCTATCGAGAGCTAGCAGGGTCCAAGCGGTGGTGACCTGCGTCGTTTCCTGAGGCGGGCGGATTTGCGCATGAAGTTGTCCGCATGTTTTCCATTCCCCTTGCTCCTGTTGATTTTTGACGAGAGCCTCGACAAAAAGTTGTCGCCACGCTGCGGGAATACGTTCTCCATCGCCCTCCGTTTGCGTCTGAGCAGGTAACCCAAGCAATAAGGCATTGAGCGTATCAATATTCGCCGCCAACGTTGAGGAGGCTTCTTGGTCTTCCTTCTGGGCTGGTTTGACAAAGTTGCGGACCACTGTTGACCATTCTGCCCACTTTTTCAGGCGTGAGCGGTCGATTGTGTAGCCCTGAGCGTCAGCAGCAGATAAGCTCCAGAGCATGAACGGAACTTGGTGGCAAGAAACACATTGCCGGTTCTTGATCCAAGCTTCTCCAGCACGCTCAAGATAGGGGAGCGCACGCTCGACGGTTGCTCTGACAGAATGCACTCTCTGAGACGCGTTCCCTGAGTTTTCAGGCCCTGGGTTTTCAGGCCTTGGGTTTTCAGGCAAGGTACCCTCATGTCCAGACGCTGCTGCCGCGTTGAAGTGACTCGTTGAAACCAACGAAACCAGTAGCAGTGCGGTCAGCTTCACGAGGGCAGCAGCGCGTTTTCTCATAACAGCGACTTACTCAGCAGCTGTTTCGGCTTGGCCTTGTGGCTCGCCAAGCAGTTCCTTCAGCAGGCGATTCAGTTCTTGGCCGCGAGCACTCAGGGAAACCACTTTTCCTTCCTTGTCAACGAGGATCGCAGTTGGAATGCCGGAGACTCCATAGTACTGAACAAGTGGGTTATTCCATCCCTGCTCACCTTCCTTCTTGCTGAACAGGTTGGGCCAATCGAGGTTTTCTTGTGCCACATACTTGTCACAGGCATCCAGCGTGTTGTCGAGATTGATACCGACAATCGCGAAGCCCTGCTCGCCATAAAGTGAAAGTTGCTCTTTCATGTTTGGAACTTCAGCTCGACAGGGGCCACACCAGCTGGCCCAGAAGTCAACAAGCACGGTCTTGCCGCGGTAGGAAGCCCAGTCAAATTCTTCGCCGGTTGTGGTGGTTCCGGTGATCTCCATTTCATTGCCCATCAGACGCATGCGACGTGCAGCTCCGCGGGTATTTTCAGCTCGAGATTTGATCGCTTCGTCTTTGGACGCGAGCATCATTTCAGCAAGTTGATCGTAGAAAGAGGCGGCCAATTCAGCATTGGAGGACAATGAACGTGCCAAAGTATTGCCCAGCGAATAGCTTTCGCGATCGAGGCCCTTGTCTCCGACCATTGTTTTGAACTCGCCGATAATGGCTTTTTGTTCTTTTTCAGTTCCTCTTCCAGCACTGGCAATTTTACTTTTGAATGCTTCCATCTTGCCAAGGCGGGCCAAGTTAGGGTTCGAGCTCGTTTCCAGCTCTTTCATCAAGTTGGTCATCTTGGTCTTCATCGCAGGATTCATCCGACTCAAGAATGTAAGTGCGGCGATTTCCTCGCGGATAGCAGCGAGCTGCATGGCCTCAGGGACATCTTTTAGTTGTCGGATTGCTTCGGCACCTGCGACAGCGGCAGTGGCTGCTTTGGTGACCGATTCCATTGTTCGACCCCGCTTTTGCTTAACGGAGGCGATGAACTTCATCAGCTCCTCTGCAGTGGCACCCTCAGGAACTGCAAATGGATCATTCGCCTGCTCTGCTTGCTCAGGGGCTTGGGCATTTGCGGGAGCCTGTGCCATTGCCTGCGGCGTGAGAAGTACGAAACCGATCAATACCATTAGATTGACGCGAATCAAGTTGGGGCGCCGTTTGGGCTGGAATGCCATTTTGTTTTCTTTGGGCAGGAAGTTAGGTGGGGTCCGGCAGGAACGACATCCCGCTCGCGTACGACCGAAATTGAAGTTTAGCGGCCATTGCTGTGGGATACAAACCACCCGATCCAATAGCCGGGTTTTTTTAAGTGGAATTCCTGCTCATTTGCCCCATGTGCCGCAGGCCGAAAAGGAAGCGTTTGGCTTGGGTGGCACAGACCCCGAGCAACTGGGGTGGCACAGACCCCGAGCAACTTGTCGTGGCCTAGGAGTCGTCAAAGGGCAGTAGAACATGATAGGAATAGCCACGCTTGGTTGGAGGCAATCCCGGTACTGCCCGTACCTCTTCAAAGTACCGTGAAATTCGGGCTCTGGTTCAGGGCTTGAAGACTGGGCGGCGCAAGGAATTTTTCTCAAACATAGGGCAGTCCGGTCACTATTCGGTAGAAGGCACGCTGGCGCAACCGTCTCGCGGGGCAATGCATGACGTCAGCCAATTCTGTGGACCTCGGTAACTCAGCTTCCGGGGCTTTGCCTCGGTAACGCCTAGAATCGGGCGTACATCTCTTATTTCAGATTGCTGGAATCACCGAGTCCGGACTTGCTGATCAGGAATTGTTGAACACAGATGATTTTTGCCAGCTGTGTAGGTCGCTCGGCTCAGGAAAGACAGGTTGGGATATCTGAGTTGTCAACCGATCCCACGCATTTTCAAACCCGGAAACATGTCAACGACAGCGATCGTGGTGACTGGCAAAAGGTGCTCTGGTATTGTTCGCCCAATTTTTTTCGCTGGGTGACTTGCTTGTCATGTATTGAATCCACTTCCGAGCGTCTCTGTTATTTTCGATAGTGAGTGGAGCCGGAACGCGATGATTGACAAACGGTCGATCATGCATTCCAGAGTCTCCGTGTCTCCTACGCTCTCAGTGCCCTTCGTGATCAGATCGTTCCGGCTGCAGTTCAGCTTGTTGATTTCGCGTTGGCACTGGTTCGTACCGCAAACGTGGCATCGGGACTTCAGCAGGCATCCTCTCACTATCACCGTTGGTAATTGCACCCTAGTCACGCGTAGAACAGCTAGTCGATGACACAGGCATGCCTTGCAAGTGAATTTCTAATCCCCCGTCATAACGCAGTTCCAATGGGAACCGCGTAAGTTCTTTGTCAGGAGGGATGAGTGCAAAGGCACGCTGTGCTTAGACTTCTTTTTCGTCAATCCAATTCATCATACGACGCAATCCCAATCCGATTTGTTCGACGCCATGTTGGCGTTCCCGTCGTCGTGTCGCCTTAAAGAACGGAGCCCCAGCCCGATTCTCAGAAATCCATTTGCGGGCAAACTCACCGCATTGAATTTCGTTGAGGATCCGTTTCATTTCAGCTTTCGTCTCATCGGTGATGATTCGTGGGCCACTCACATAGTCACCGTACTCGGCTGTATTGCTGATGCTGTAACGCATGTAGCTCAGCCCACCTTCGTAAAGCAGGTCAACGATTAGCTTCAATTCGTGCATGCATTCAAAGTAAGCCATTTCTGGCTGGTAACCAGCTTCGACGAGCGTCTCGAATCCGGCTTTAACCAATTCGCTAACACCACCACAGAGGACGACTTGCTCACCGAATAGATCGGTTTCCGTTTCCTCCGCAAAGCTTGTTTCGATCACTCCTCCACGCGTTCCGCCAATGCCCTTGGCATAGGCAAGGCCAATTTGCTTGGTTGATTCAGCAGCACCGTCACCCAGTGCGATCAAGCAGGGGACTCCACCGCCCTTTTCGTACTCGCTTCGTACAAGGTGCCCGGGGCCTTTCGGTGCGACCAGCAACGTGTCAATCCCAGCTGGTGCTTCGATTTGCCCGAAATGAATGTTGAAGCCATGCGAGCACATCAGAACATTTCCGGGCGATAGATTGTCTCTGATTTCGCTTCGGAAAATATCGCCCTGCACTTCATCCGGAAGCAGGATATTGATGACGTCAGCAGCTTTTGTTGCATCCGCCAAAGACATGGGTTCGAAGCCGTGTGAGACAGCCAAGTCATAGTTTGCTGATCCAGCTCGCTGACCAATCACAACATTGCAACCGCTGTCACGGAGATTCTGTGCTTGAGCGTGACCTTGGGAGCCATAGCCAAGAATGGCTACTGTTTTACCTTTTAAGTGGGAAAGGTCGGCATCGTTTTCGTAGTAGATGGTAGCAGGCATTTTGTTCTGTACTTTCAAAAAGGAGGGGCTTATTTCTGTGACGCAACCTGTCTCATCTCATGCCAGACGCTCTGGCAGTTCGGGTTGGTTGCCGGTCTACGATCGCTCGTGACCGTGAATCAATATTTCAGCGATTTCACTGTTCGAGGAAACGAACCTCGATTGATTTCCTTTCGGGCGATCAAAGCAGTGCAGACTGCGATGACCTTCTTCCGGGTCAGGAAGCAGCCCGGTTGTCAGACCGGATGCAAGCTTGCTGATCGCTTGCGCTGCGGACCATCGCAATACGCCCCGTACGGACCAGTTCACTGATTCCATACGGACGCATTCGTTCGATGAAGGCCTGCACCTTATTTTCACGGCCGCTGATCTCAACCATGATTTCTTCCGGACCTACATCCACGATCTTGCCGCGGAAAATATCCACCAATTCTCGTATTTCACTCCGCGTGTTACCCGCAGGTGCCTTGACCTTCATGAGCAGAAGATCACGTTCCACGTAATCCTGACTGCTGACGTCAACAACCTGTACAACGGTAACGATCTTTTCCAATTGCTTGCCAACTTGTTCCAGAACTGAGTCGTCTCCGACAACGACAAACGTCATGCGTGACAAGTGAGCGTCTTCAGTTTCACCGACTGCCAAGGAGTCGATGTTGTAGCCACGTGAGGCGAGCATGCCAGAAATGTGGGCAAGTACCCCGGGCACGTTCTGCACAAGTGCTGAGAGAACGTGTCGCTGGACGGTGTTGGGCATCGAAAAAGCCGCGATTTTGTAATGGGTAAGTTGGAAACTAGGGTTGGCAAGCCAACCCCGAGTGAGCATCATAATTTTGAGGTCGGAGAGGTGTCAGGGAGAGTGGGGGGGGATGGGGGGGGGGGGGGGGGGGGTGGGCTGATAAGGGTAA
>JAAHTH010003455.1_pt1 | contig 10770 bp, 6 predicted proteins | sample 6116091 | NCBI WGS metagenome assembly JAAHTH01 (sample SAMN13939990, study PRJNA603662) | sponge metagenome | isolation source: marine sponge | host: Mycale hentscheli | place: New Zealand | collected 2006
TCATAGGGGCAAGCCAAGGGCCGTAGTTCGGCTCTTCTTCTTCTGTCGGGTAACGGCCAGGCCAGATACGAATGTCGTATCCACGGCTTGGTAGACCGTTATAAATGCTGTCAACGCTTTGGGGCGTGCCTAGATAGATGATGTCACCAACCGAGTTAATTGACACAAAGTCCAGGGTCAGGTGACGAAGCCGCTCTCGAAGCATTTCCGTTTGAGAGTTCTGTGCGCTCTCGAGGTCGTCAAGGATAAGAATGTCAGCACGTTTACCCTGCAGGTTCGATGTGATACCTACACAGGCGATGCTGGGGGACTTCTCTGGCCCCTTAAGGTCGTGATGTACGTCGTACGCGGCTACCGATGCACGGTCGCCAGCAGAGCGATCTGGGCGGAGACATTCAAGGATGTCCAGGCCGTTGATGATCTGGATGACCCAGTTAGAGATCTCGGCAGCCATGGCGCCACCAGCAGACACGATGAGTATCCGCGAGCTAGGGTTATGGATAAGTCTCCATACGCCATATGCTGCCGTAATAGTAGTTTTGGCCTGGCCGCGCTGGGCCTGCACCATACGATACAGCGGGCCCGTTTCCAGGTAGTCCGCTATATCGAGTTGTGTGGGGCTGCATTCAAAGCCCATGAGGTCCGTCATGACGTCGTACAGGAATGGCCTAAATGACGGGTAGGCCTCCTGTAGTGCTGTGATCTCGTTCCAACGGTTATCCATTGTCAACTACCGGGATGTCTGAAATGCTCACTATCTTGCCTTTACGGGCCTCTCGTAGAGCATTAATGCGGCGTTGTTGATTAGACAGCTCGTCGATCTCGGAGCTATCGTACATGATGTCGTTGTCTTTCAAGAATTTAGAAACAGCGCTAAGCATAGCTGGGTTGGGGTCTGAGTCCTCTATCTGGGACTCGTATTTATTAAGTACGTCCGTAAAGACTTTAGTAAGCAAAGAATGTAGCTCACCTACTTCTGGCTCGTTTGCTGCTTTCTTAGACACAGTTGTTCTCCTTACCCGAATAGCTGTCTGACCGTCCCGCTTATAAAGGCGGCCACGGCGATACCCACGAATGATGCGAGGGTGATAACGCGAACGTTGAATTTCTCAATTGCTGTTACGCGCTTTTCTACGCCATCCATGCGAGACTGGATGCTGTTGATTGACGTCAATACGTGCCGGACGTCACTCTGGATTACACCAAGCATGTGATGTAGCTCCTTGTCGTTGTCCGCAGACATATGTTTCTCCAAAGTTAGTGTGTGTGTGTGTGTGGGACACTGTATGCCGTCCCCATTGGCACTACGTGCGCCAGGCTACAGTAAAGGTACCGCCAGCGCGAAGCGTGGTGCCGGCCGCTTCCGGCCGAAATGCGATAGAGGTTATAGGGCCTGGTAGAATAACTCGCCCGGTGGCTGTAAACGACCCCTGAGACGCTACGCCAGTTAAGTCACCCTGCCAAGTATTGGTGTTACCTTGACGCAAAAGTGTAAGAGTTCCGGTTATCAGATTAGATTCCCCCGCGCCGGCTAGAAAGCCCGTGGTTTGTGCGATGGGGCCGGATATTCTGCTGCCATTAGCCCGCCACCACCTGGTTGTGTATCCAGTGGTTCTGATCGTATTGCCCGATCCGAGGAAGATTCTTAATCGCGAACCTTCAGGGGCCAAAATCTCTGTAAGCATAACACGAACTTCGTTAACCCCGGCAGGTATACCGTTGTAAATGGAGTTGAAGCCGCCGGTGGTGAGTGTTTGATCGGACGATACCGTCCAACCAGTACCGGCTGCTATAGCCTGCTGAGTACGCAACGGAGTCATGTACGTAGTGTTGTTATTACCTGTGGTAGCCTGTGATTCTGTAGAGGCACTGGGTGACAGAGCTGTAATAGCCTGCGAGGTACGCAAAGGCGTCATCCGGGCAGTATTGTCTGTACCCGCCTCCGCCTCTGCCTGAGAAGCGGCGCTTGGTATTGATGCCGCAGACGTGGCCGCTGCGGTAGCGCTCGTTTGTGCGGAGGTGGCAGACGCAGCGGCCGCTGTCGCAGAACCACTAGCAGCAGTAGCGCTAGCTGCTGCACTGGTCGAGGATATAGCCGCTGAGGTAGCAGCCGCAGCCGCCTGTTGGCCAGACGCAAGTGCCGCTACAGACACCTCTTCAACGCTATTTACAGAGCCGTCAATACGGCCGTCTAGGGCCTCTTGTACAGCCATAAGCGTATAGCGTGCAGTAGTATCCAGAGATTCCCGAGTGGCTGTGCCGGGGGCAGAGAAGTCAACTGGTAGCTCTCGTTTGTTTACCGTACGGCTAATACGTATAACCGAGCCGGTAGCAATTGGATCAGTAACTACAATCTCCGTGTCACTGTTGAATGTGAAGGCTCGATCAACAGGATTACCCATGGAATCCATCTCACCGACAACATTTACTTTGATGTCGCTACGATTAAGAAAACCCAGAGCGAAGGACAGTGGGAACGTCCGTGATCCCCCTGTGTAAGTTATCGTCGTAAGTGAGAAAGCCATGTGCTTCCTTTCTGTGTTATCTAATACAAGGAAAGAGTGTTTACGCTAGTCGGTAGCTATGTCTAGCATACGGCTTACGCCGTAAAGGTTAGCGAACGGTAATGCCCGAAGGGCGTCACGGTCGTGTCTGTCCGCGTCTCCTGTTACAGTATCAACGACCGCACCTGCTACGCGAGAAGTCCTGTTAAGGTAGTCGAGCACGGGTGGGTCAAATGGTTCTGCGTACGGTCCGAACTGGTTAAAGCGATAGTCTTCTAGTCCAACCATAGACAATGCAGGGTCAGCCAGAAGAGGTACCCAGCCTGTAAAGTTAGAATAACCGATTGCAGCTCTAGCAATTTCTCCAGCACTACGTTCTCTACCGTCAACAGCATCCCGGACCATAATTGCGACCGCCGCTGTAGAAAGTCCCATTAGGACCGCAGACGTAGTTTCTGGGTCACTATGACGTAAACCACGCATGGCCTGTTTCTGTACAGCTTGTAGAGGGAACGTTATAAGGTGCGTCATGAGCGAGCCCATAGTAGTGCTCATCCATGTGTCTTGTTCACCTGCCATAGACTTCTGAACAACCTGGTTCATGTTACGAACAATGGCCGCACCGAAGTTATCTGCCAGGGTGGGGTCCCATCTGTCTGCATGGACACGGTTAACAAATCCCCGTTCGGAGAATTCAATGGTGCCGTCAGCAACGAGACCTTGAAGTTTAGCAAGGTCGTCTTCGAATATGCCAAGGTCTTCCCTGGCCCGACGAACGAACCTAGGGTCAAGGTCCTTACCAGCCATAGCAGACTCCCGAATAGTACGGAATATCTTGTCCGTTATACCTGCGGACACAATGCGCTGCTGTGCACCACGGATGTGGTTAAAGCCGCTCAAATAGCCTTGTACATAAGAGGCACTCTTAGAATGCTTCTGTACTATGTCAATAACCGGATATCCGTTACTCTTTGAGACATCGTCTAGGTCGAGGTGTTGTGCGAACAACCTGTGGTCCTCACCGAGGTCACCAGTCATGTATGATAGGTCTTTAAGAAGTGTGCTGTTACTGTCGCGTAGTTCTTTGTCTACGAAAGCCATTGGTCCACGACTAACCCAGTTCCTAAGACCAACAGTTGCGATCCCTACGCCTGTTTCCGCACCCTGTGCTAGACCCAGTTTACCTAGTAGGGATAGGTTGGTCATACGCTTGGCGAGGGATGCCATAGGCGCTACACCGTCTGTCAACTTACCGCCACCGAATTGGCTGAAGCCTTTAATGGCTGTACCATCGAAGTGGCTAAGCATAGCGCGCATACGGTCAGCGTCCACCACGTCTTCACCAAGTGCACGCTGTTGTGCCTGGATAGCCTGAATGAACTGTTCCCGTTTAGCCCGGTTGTTAATACCAACGCGAGCAAGCGCGGAAGAACCAGATACACGTCTGGCGTAGTTCTGCCAAGTACCGTGCAGGTCATTGTTCATTAGGTCGACGATACGAACGTCCGAGCCATCTGAAGTTTCGATTACCTGATTGAGGTCAATGTTGTTACGGTGCTTAGTAAAGCCTTCGCGACCCCGTTCTTCAACAACGCCAGTTAGACGACGCATTAGGCCTTCACGCTGTGCCGTGGACATGCCAGAGTCTTCAAGCGCCGTGTTCAACCACTCGCGACCATCACTGCTAAGAATTCCTAGCAGGTTCGTGTCTACGCCATCTACGCCGGCCTCAGCACGGTCTATTACCGCTTTAGAGATAATGTCAGAATCTTCTGCACGAATACCAGCTGTTCTGTAGGCCTTAGACATGGCTTCAAGTATATTAGAACGCGTTACAACTCCAGACGCCTCAAGGCGTTTGACAGAAAAACCGTCCCACTTGTATGGGCTATAGCCAGACTGTTCAGGGATGTTTTCAAAGCCGTCAACCGCTCTACCACCACCAGGTCCTTTACCGATTTCGAGAGATCGTTTACCGGCAGCATCTAGTGCGTCCGCAGCTTTAACAACGTCCACGTCACCGGACGAATTCTTACGTCCAAGTAGACGTTCATTCATCTCAAGCATAACCTCACGGTTAAACTGTCTAGTGGCTGCTTCTGTAGGAAGGTTTAAGGCGTTAGTCTGTTTGTTACGGCGGGCCCAACTTTTTGTTGAGAGTGACAGAGGTTCAACGAACTCCTGTGCTATCTGTCTGTGGAAGATTTCTAGACCAGTAGCCGCAGTCCAGCGACCCCGTCCTAACCCGTTGGGGCTTTCGAACACGTTACCAAGCATGAAGTTCATTGCTGAGCTTTCGCTTTGATACATATTACGCCAGTCACGGGTAGTTACGTTAAATAAACCGTTCTGTGCTACTTTAGACCAGAACTCTTCGTCAGCTGCAACCTTGTTGGCCTGCCAGCCGCTCTTAGCGCGCCAGTTGTCGGCCATAAGGCTGATGTCTTTAATGTCCTGTCCTACGCCCTCAACGGGGGTCACCGTGGCCCCAGGAAGGGCTTCTACCGCAGGGGACTCAGGAGAGCCGCTCGGGGCCTCAGGAGCTGTTTCCGGTGCCCGGGTGGCCCGGAGACCCGTAGCCGCTACAGGAGCGTCTTCTGGGAGCACCTCGGGTGCTAGGTTGTCCTCTCTTACGAGGGAATCCGCCGATGCAGGGTTTGGCATAGGGTTGTCGTAAAGAGTCGGGTCGTTCTTAGCGATACGGGCATGCAACTCTTCTTGAGTAGCTTTTACGCCAATGTGTACATCGCCTTTAAGTACGGTGTTAAGGGAACCACCAAGAACCATAGCCTGCAACGCGGACTCTGCGACTGTTGTCCAGTCGGATATTTCTCGGTAGGTTGCTTCGCCCAGTCCTACAATAAGGCCAGACTGTGCACCACCGCTAGCGCCTACTGCTACACGAGAAGCTGCTGAAGTGACGTTGTCGGATAGCCTGGCAGACTTTGCAATCTGTGCCGAACGTTGTGCTACACGGGCGGCTTTATAGCCACCACCAGTGACGGCAATTAATGGTAGGTCGAGGTCTACGACACCCCCGGCAATGTTTGCCAACGCGGGGGTAAGACCTTGCTGCTGACCCGATGTGCGGGAGCGGTCAATGTCTGCCATAATGCGCATACGTGCGCGGGATGCAGCGGCAGCGTTCGGGGCGCCTAGGATACTGTCGTGGTACTGGGAAGGAATACCCAGTGTTAGCTCTTCGTACTGAGCACTAAAGTCTTCCTCTTCTCCAGCACGCTCTCCGAGCAGTACCCTAGGAAGAAGTGTAATCTCGTTGGTCGCCTGCTGAAGCTTAGCCGCGAAGGAGCCTTCCTCGGCGGGTTCTTGTTCCGCCATAATAGCGGCACCCTCTTCGTTAACGAGTCTAGCCACGGCGGACAGGGCGGTGTTTTCGAAGCCTGCCTTAAGGTTCCCACCTAATGACCGCTGGGCCTCCGCCTTCTCTATCTCCTCGAGTCGGCGCTGACTTACGAAGCGTCCCGTTTCGTCTGCCATGTGACTTCCTTTCGTTGTGAAGAGGGTGCTGCGGCAGCAGATTACTCCGCTGCAGCTGCGTTATGGTTATTGATGTATTCACGACCAATTAGTGCCGGGTCAAGTACAATTGCCTCAGAGAAGCTTCCACTTCCCGGTAACGAGAACTGTACCTGTAGAACGTCATCAACGCTGTTGTAGTACATCTTGAACGGGCGGACACCGGTAAATGTGGTGCTTAGTCCAGACCCGGCCAGGGCCGAACCCTGAATAGAGTCAGGAGTGAAGTCTGGTAAGAAGTCGCGGAAGGTGGTCTCGTTCACAAATGGGTACTCTTCAACGAATGCAGGTGAACGGAAATAATCCATCACCGCGTCGTCGATAGCGCCTGCTTGGTCTGTAAAGTCAGCCGACCGCGCGCCGAAGAACCGCTCACCGGCCGAGGGGCCGTCTGTGGGCAGCGCAACGACGTTACCGCCGATAATAGGTGAGCGCTCTTGTACCCTCCGCCCTGCGGCCTCTACAAGCTCAGAAGAGGTAATGTTCGGGCTGCGGGAGTGGGCGTCTTCGAGCTCATTCCTAAGTCGTTGTGTCAAGATATTTCTGTTTACTTCGTCGTCGATGCCGAAGGGGTCGAACCAAGAGCGGTTAAGCACTTGCTGAAGATCAGCATCTTTATTAAGGATCGCCTGTGCAACCCCGATTTTAGACCGATTAATAAACTTGTCAACATTAGCGTCGATTTGTTTGATCGTGCGTCCTGCTGCGAGGAACTCTTGTGTTGTAGCCGTTCTAGGTGCGGAAGTAAGATCAGTAGCTAATGACCTAGCTCCTATGGTTGCTACCGCAGTGTCCAACGGGCCGTTACCGGCGTTGTGTAGAACTGCGTCCAACTGGTCCCGGTTCTCAGCGCGCACGTATTTGTCCGCTACTGCAGGGTTCCGCCTGTGAAGTTCCCGGTACTGCTCCGCAGCCTCCAGGTATTCCGGACGGGGGGCGCCGGTCTTATCGACAAGTCCACCAGCGAAGAAGCCATTCATAGTGCGTTCAAACGTTTCATCAACCACACCTGTTTTGGCGTAATAGTCGACCATCTTACTGTTGAATAGCGCCCCTACTTCTTCAGGGTCTACAGCCTGGGATGCAACCGCGTCTTGTACTTCTTGACTTACCCGGTCCCTGTGAGCGTCTAGGGCCCGCTCTTGCAGAGCAGGCGTAAGGTCGTGCAGTGACCCAGACCGCTCAGCGGCGTTGATTTCAGCTTGGCCTGCGTCGAACTCAAGGCGCTTGTCAACAGCACCAGAGATACGAGCAACCTGAGCACGGAGGTGCTTAAGTTCCCTTTCGGAGTTCAGACGGATTCCGTACTGTTCTTGAACTTCCTGACGGCCTGCTCCCAACGTTTGCTGGGCAGCATGAAGGTCTTCTCTAGTAATAGTACCGTCTTCGAACTGCCACACAGCAGCTTCGAACGCCTGGTTTAGGCTTTCAAGCTTAACACCTGCGGCTAGGGCCTTCTTCTCATCGAGAAGAGCTGCGGCGTCTCCTGCAACCTTCTGTGACAACGAACGTTCATATTTAACGTCTGCCATAGTGCGGCCACGGTTAAACTGTTTCATAGCTTCTCTACGGCCACTAAGCCAGGAATCCCTGGATAGCTGTCCCGAGACGAATGCGTCATCTAGTGCATCCAACTGTGGTTGAGTCTTCTCGAAGCTTTCCAGAGCGGCCTGTTCACGAAGAACTGTCATGCGCTGGGCTGCCGATCGGCGAGCCTGTGCTGGGTTTAGCTCAACGCCGTTACCGTGCTTACGTAGGTAGTCGCTGAGGTGGGTTCCCTTGCGGGTATCTGAACCATCGTGCGGGTCGTACTGTCCGCCGGTCTTAAGGAACTTCTTCAGCCCGCCCTTGCCACCGAGGTGAGCAACGGCTACAAGACCGGAGTACGTTACAGTGACCCCTTTGATCGATTTACCAATGTACTTATCCAGGCCATCAGCAGTAATCGTGTCAAGGATGTCTTTGACCTGCCAGCGGTTAACCACATCTTGCTCCCCTGGGGGAAGCTTGCGGAACTCTTCTGGAGTATACAGTTTACCGCCGGTTGCCCGGTGATAGTCTGTTAGCCGTCCCTGTCCCATCTGAAGCAGTCCGCCGAACTGGCGTCCGTCTTCGATAGTAATGGTTGCAAGCGGGTTGCCGGAGCTCTCCGTTGCAGTAAGGCTTTTGATGATCATGGTAATGGCTGTATCTTGGTCACCCCGGGAAATAGCCTCGTGGGTGGCAACAGCAGTATTGACCTTACGATCACGAACACCATCTTTAGCTTGTGCGTAAACAGCACCAGCTTCTTGCTGGCTAATAGTAATGTCGTGGTCGGCTAGCAACGTAGCGTACGCTTCCATTGCTTGTTGTGGTTCCAGCTGACCCGTCTCAATGCGCCGAGTAAGCTCGTCCTGCGCTTGAATAAAGTCTGCGTCGTACGTGTTCCTAGCACGCTTCTCGAACTGGCTCTTGGCCGATCGAATAGCTTGCTGCTGTGCTGGGGGAAGGTCTTTAAACAAACCTTCGCCGGAAAGAATTGCATATGCAGCAGGGTTGTCGTTAGAGAACGCTTTAACCACACCAGATACGACCGCTTCCTGGCGACGCTCCATCGATAGGCCGCTTGTGGCGGTCCCGGGAGCACCTGTCGCAAACGAGATCAGCCGGTCTGCGGAAGTAGGGTCGGCACTAATGGTGTCAATGCTGCGAGTTAGTGCGCTAAATGTGCGCTCCTCTTGGAATTCCAGGTGCCCAACCGTCTGTTGGTCGACTAAAACAGGCATCTGCCTAAGAACCTGTTCACGAACCAATTCGCGCGTACGTGGGTCTTGGACGCCTGCTAGAACACCGTCTACGCGATTAGCGAACTGCTCCCGGAACTGGTCCGGCTCTAGTTCGTAACCACCTTGTGCTATATCTATTTGTTGTGCGGTTAGCAGGGCCGATGCCTGCTCCTGTGCTTCTACTACGCGGTACCCCTGGAGTGCGAACTTGTCGCCTCCCATCTGTACTTCGTCAAACGTCTTACCCTGAAGGTGGGCCATTTGGCCATCCAGGGCACTGCGTTCTTGTTGAATAGCGGCGGCTTCGCCGATAGCTGCACTAGCGTACTGCCGGAACTTACCAAGAGTACGCTGCACAGGTGTTTCTGCGATGTTTACTCTCGGTAAAGCCGGTGTAGCACCTGGGCCTGGGCCGCTAGGAAGTGTCGCACTCGGGATATCTGCACTTGAACGCAATGAGCGGAGCGCGTTCGTTTCCGAGGCGTCCCTGCGCTCTAGTCCTTTAACCATGGGCTTTCTCCTTCATAGCGCGTCATCTGCGAACAGGGTCAAACAACCTGTCGCCGGCGGGCTGGTGTGCGTCATAAATCTTCAGTAGATCGGTACCTATGCCCAACAGCGTGCTAGTTGCCGAGGGGCGGGGCATAACCGAGATATCTTTGTTTAGTGCTTGGGCAACACCAACATTGCGGCGCTCCTGGCCGAATGAATTGTACTGTTGTTCAAGCCGCTCCGTTCTTCCGTACTGTGCGCGGGCCACGCTATTGCGAAGCCCTTGCATAACCCGGCTAGTGCTGCCGCCACTTACGCCGGCTTCTGCCGACGACGTGCGGGCTTGGCCCTCTGCTACGATGCCTTGACGCTGGATGTCCAGGTCTTGACGAATACTAGCGTCGCGAGCACCGATCTCATTCTCCGTAAGGACGTTACGGCTTTGTGCTGCTTGGAGGGCGGAGATAGTGTTTCTGTACTGCTGAATACTTTCATTCAGCTTAGCTTGCTGAGCACTAACTCCTACTGAGGCAAGCCCGCCGATGGCAGACAGCCCCATCTGTGTAAACATAAGAGATGGCATTATACCCTCCGACGTGCGTTACGTAGATCCGCTTCGAATTCGATTTCCACAATTGTGGTCGGGCGAATGTCAGTTGATGTAACTGAAAGCGAATGGCGAGTTGTAAGTTCCCTAACGGGTACCCTAACGACAGAGTCCGTAAGAACACCTGTTCTGCTCGGGTCAAGGGCTTCGTCATCCAGAGGGAAGCGACGATTATCCTGGATATATGTCGGTCGATAAGGATTAGTAATCTCTGGTATAATGTTACCGCTGTCCGTAAGGTGGATAAGGTAGTTCCGGATGTACATCTTTACGTTAGACATAACTGCGCCAGACCGGTCGCGTGAGAATGCTGAGGTGGGAGTCATCGTACGTTTAACTGGTTGACCAAGCGTCACCGAGGCGGTGTTTGGGCATTGGCTAGAGTTCAGCGTATACGTAAAGGTTCCGTCCATGTTGTTTGTGACGGTCGATGTCGCCAGTAGACCGGGTGCTGAGCACCCTCTCCGCTGAACGACCAGTGCATTATTAAATGGTACAGTTACCTTGTTGCTTTCTACAGTTAGGTGATGCATACGGTCCAGTGTAATATGGAAGCCAACATCGTCTTTGGTCCTGTTTAGGTCTAGTCGAACTATACGCGATACTGTTTCACCAGCCGGGCTGATAATAACGTACATATAAGTTTCGTCAAAGAAGAACGAGCGTACGGCGTCCGTAAACACATAGCGGTACCAAGCAGCCTGAAGGCGCTCCTGTCCACCCCAGAGATAACGGTAAACCCATATTGAGTTAACGTCGCCGTCTGCTGTAATAGCAAACTGGTTGTAGTTATCTGCGGAATGAAGCGTAGTAGTTGTAACCCGGATGTATTCGTCCTGAACCGCTGTAATAGGGGCGGCCG
>JAAHTH010003456.1_pt1 | contig 10767 bp, 22 predicted proteins | sample 6116091 | NCBI WGS metagenome assembly JAAHTH01 (sample SAMN13939990, study PRJNA603662) | sponge metagenome | isolation source: marine sponge | host: Mycale hentscheli | place: New Zealand | collected 2006
CTATTCCCTTTCTTTCCTCCCACTCTGCTTTGTTATGACACTAGAAAACGCTGAGACACTCGCACAACGGCTCATTTCGTGCTCCTATGAGCTGGGCGCAATAAACACGGAACTGAGGGAGCAGCTAGGAGGTTCGGACTCCCTTATGTCTTGCCCTGACGCTTTAGACATTGTAACGGGGCCGGAGTCAGGGGACGTTGCGGCATCTCTCAGGGAGCTTGCAATGGCCTTGGACCGTGCCGCGCTCATTAAGCATGACTCTTGATCCGGCTTTACCCTTGCGAGGCTCTCACTGGAAACGGTGGGAGCTTTTTTGTGCCCTCTCTCTCTCTCTCTATAGAAGGGGGATGTTGCGGCGGCCCGTGGTTTGTGTTCTTTTGCGCTTGCGTTAGTTTTGTGTCCTTATCCCTAGCGCATAGGGAATGAACCCTATGAAAAAAAGCTTTTAATGCGGCGTTTGGTGCGGTAGGGTCCATTTGTTATGAAAACACTACACACAATAGCGGCCAACCCAAGCGGTCTGGATTCTTACTCAAACTACATCGGCGAACGCCCTAGTAATTCCCTCTTGGTAGTCCTTACCCGCTCGCGGGAGTCCGATACACTAACAGAGAGCAACTGGGAAGTGGCTTTAGAAAGACTTGGCGGGGAGTCCGAAGACGTTGAAATCCACCGCTTCGGCCATTGGGCTTGCGGATGGTGGGAGGCTCTAGCCGTAAGGAAGGGAAGCGAAGCTGAAAAGGAAGCTCTCGAAATTGAATCTGAGCTTGAATCCTATCCGGTCTTGAATGAGGACCACTGGGGCGAAGCACAATCAGACGAGGCCGAAAGGGTTTGGCGCGATTGCTTTTGCGCAAAAGAGCGGATTGAATACTTGCGCGAAGGCGACGGGTTTGAATTTCATGGGCTTGGCGACCTGCTCCAATGCATTCGGGGGGTGTTTCCGCCTTACGGGAATGACGGCTATTGCGGCATCTTGGGAGAATAAACGCCTATTGCGGCACACACACACAAAAAAAAAGGAAAGCAATGAAACAATACATCACGCATCAAATTGGGATTGTAGTCAAATGCCACGGCCCGACAGACTTCAAGGGGGCCAGAATCTCCCTCACCCTGCCACGCTGGGAAGATAAGCGGATTTACATCCCATTTGATTACGCATACCGCGACAGTCTTGACAATGCGGCATCCGCACTGGATGCGGCTGGGGTTAAAATTGCGGCACACTTAGACATGGGCTCCCACTATGTCTTGTGCTGCGATTGGTCGGAGCGTCCCGCCATTGCCAAAGTCTTTGGGATAAAGGAGGCTTGAGCCATGAACGAAAAGCCCACTCTATGTGACGTTGCTTGCGGCGTCGTTTTTATCACCCTCCTTGCCTGTCTCGCGGTCCTTATGTTGGCCATGTGATCCGGCGAAATTTTCCCTCCCGACCCCACAGCCTGAGCGTAAGCTCGGGCTTTTGGGGTGTATGAAACAAAACACAAAACCAGTCATCACCCTCAAAAATATCAAACACTCGGAATTTGCGTCTGAGGAAACGCATTGTTACCAAGCCACGATCTACGTGGACGGGAAGAAGTTTGGAACCGTTTCAAACGACGGATGTGGAGGTCCCGACAACGTTGAACCCTTCTCTAAAAACTGGAAAGACCTTCAAAGCTTAGAAGAACGCATCGCCGCCACCTATCCCAAATGGGGCAGCAAGTATGGCGGCGAAGATAACATGGAAATGACGTTGGACATTCTTTGCGGAGACCTCGTTAACGAATGGCTCAGGCGTAAGGATTTCAAAAAGGCCATGCGGCGGGTCAGTTACATCAAGCAAGGGGTTGAGGGGGTTTATCAATGCCCTGCCAAGTTCAAGCCCTCGTCGGACATGATTGCGGCGATTAAGGAAAAGGCAGCTTGGGCCAAGGGCTGCACGTTCCTCAATGAACTACCGGAAGCGGAAGCCATGAGCCTTTATTTTGCTAACGCCTAACACACAGAGAGATGAAAAACACACAAACATTCAAAGGGGGCGACATCGTTCGATGGTCCCTGCCGGAGCCCTCAGAGGAAGCCGACCGCTTTACCGTATTAGAGGATCGAGGAAGCAGGGTGCTAGTGCGCCACGATGCGCGGGAGTTTGCCGAATGGCGATTCGTTCCCACGTCCGTTTACGCCAAGCAAGATTTGATTCTAGCGGAGGGCGAAGTATGAGGATTCTTATCGCCTGTGAATACAGCGGAACCGTCCGTGACGCATTCCGCGCCCTTGGGCATGATGCAACAAGCTGTGATCTCCTCCCAACAGACAGGGACGGGCCGCACTACCAAGGGAACGTCTTGGACATCATCAATGACGGGTGGGATATGATGATTGCGCATCCGCCCTGCACCTATCTCGCAAATTCCGGCGTAAGTTGGCTACATAAGGACCCGTCACGATGGGAAAAACTCGATGAGGGGGCGGCGTTCTTCCGCCTGCTCTGGGAGGCACCAATTGGCCGGATCGCCATTGAGAATCCAATCATGCACAAATACGCCAAGGAACGCACGGGGGCAGGCAGGCAGAGCCAAATCGTGCAACCGTGGATGTTTGGACACACTGAGAGCAAGGCAACGTGCCTCTGGCTCAAAAACCTTCCGCCATTACAGGAAACCAATAACGTAAAGGCGGAAACAATGAAGCTCCCCGACAACGAGCGGCAACGCCTGCACTACCTGCCACCAAGCCCAACACGGTGGAAAGAGCGAAGCACTACCTTCTCCGGCATAGCGCAAGCGATGGCCGACCAGTGGGGCCATCTCTGAAACTCGTAACATCATCAAACACAGTGAAGCCACCCATATCAATTCCTCAGCCACCGCAAGCACCCTTTACCAAACCACGGTGGATAAAACAAGACGAGCGTGAGGCAATGGCCGAACATGCCGCCAAATGGCGGGAAAACGTCCTTGAACAGGAAGCAGAGCGCAATGCAGAGCGCGAGCGCACCTCAGCCCTCGGCCAAGTGTTCGCGGAGATGCGCGACATTTACGGCAAGGGGGGACTGCACGAATGATTACCGACATCAAATCTGAGTAGCCCATTGGCAACGCTTTAAGCGTTTACGAGGGCTTTGAAGCGCATCAATGCCAAAGGGTGACTACGTTGCCCTCCTTAATCCTGGCAGAAACAGCTCTCGGCTCACTCCCGTAGTCGTAGCCCGTAACAGGGGGACGCTTGGGGGCGAGCTTAGGGGGCGGGAGGGATTTCTTTTTAGGGGCGGCCTTAGCGGGTCGTTCTACATTGCCGAACAGATCAACAGACATAAATCATGAATACAGACACAGACACAGACGAGCAAGGGCAAAACGCCACCCGCCAAGAGCGCGACCAGCTTGCAAATCAACTAAAAGCAACGGTGCTGGAGCTCATGGAAGCCCGCGCCACCATTGAAAACCTAAAACATCACCTGAACGGATACAAAAAATGAATACAGACACAGACGAGCAAGGGCAAAACACGCCCCTTTACCCTACTGCCGAGGCACGCCAGTGCCTCTACCTCAGCGGCAAGTTGCATGAGGCCAGACAGCAAATCAAGGCACTAGAAGCCGATCTTGCCCTAATGGGTGAGGGGCTTCGGCTCTTAAAGGAGGGGAAACGATGAGCGCGACCATCCATGTAAACAGCCTCGATGCCTATTACGAAGGCAGACTCGAGGACTTCACGAAGCGAAAACGCGAAATCCTCACCGCGCTCAAACGATACGGCGCGTTGACGGATCGGCAAACGATGAACGCTTGCGGCTACAGCGATATGAACGCCGTTCGCCCGAGGATCACGGAGCTGGTCGACCAGGGCGTCGTTCGCGAAATCGGCGAAACGAGTTGCCCCGTCACGAAAAAGCGCGTTCGCATTTGCGATATCGCACCGAAGCAGTCGCCCGAGTTCCTGCCGGGTTTCAACAGTGGAGGGCATCGCGATGACGGATGCCGACGGGAGGCACGGAAATGAGCTTTGCAAGTATCAATCACGAATCAGCGGAGCGAAGCTTCATTAAGCTGTTCGATGTAGTGCTTCCCCGGGAGCTTGCCCGCATAGAGCGGGAAGAACAGGCCATGCGAGAAATGAAGCAAGCAATTGCTGACACGCAAGAGCTTTACAAGGAGAAGTCTCCGCGCCCTGTCTTCGTCCCGCATGAGTGGACACAGGAGGAGGTCGATCTGTGTGTTTCCATGAGGGACGACGGGAACCCTTGGGCATGCGTTTCGGAGACGCTCGGCATAGGCGTGCCAGCGTGCAAGGCCCGCTACTGGCGTGTAAAGAAGGAGGGGAAATAATGTGTGCTGTGAGCTACAAGGACATGACCTTCTGCCAGGAATACACTTGCGCCAGGTTCGGCAAGAACTGCTCTCGCTCCCTCACCCCAGAAATGGAGGATGCGGCGAAGCGGTGGTGGGGATCGGATGAAGCACCGATAAGCGTGTTCACTGGTCGCCCAGATTGCTACGAGGAGGGCGAGATATGCAGAAAGCCTCTTGACAACCGAAAGTCTGTGTTATAATGATTGCAACAGTGGATCAATCACTCAATATCTGACTTTCCCTTTCCCTAGGGGTAGACGGCCATTCAATGATTGATCCATTGGTGGCCGTCTTTTTTTCGGCCATCCGCACAGCCCGCACAGCGTTAACGGGTAGTAGGGCTTCGATAGACAGGCGAAGACAAGGTTACTAGGAGCGGCGCAATTCCGTGCCTAGCGTAAATGGCGTTGGTTTGGGAACCAACGGGTCAGTGATTGTTGACGACGGCCAAACTTGGACTTACCAGCCCGAGACGATCACAAACGCACAACCAGCAACTCATCCGCAAATGAGCTGGAAGCGACTCTCTCTCCTACTCTGGGGTAGGGGGGAGGTCTGTCCGCTTCCCAACAATCTAAGCCGAAATGAGCATGAGCGACCAACGGGAGCGGCGAACAAAAGAGTGTTTTCTTCTTGGGCGTTTACGCCCCCTAGTGAAACAAATAAATTAACTAAAAGAATAAACTTATTGAGACAAGTTTCTCAATTAAACCTAGCAAGATAGGTAATACACCCTATAGACACGGGACGAAAATTAGTCCATGATGTAGCCAACAACCACAAACACACAATGAGCCAACACTTCTACGATGTTCACGGCAAACCATGCCACACGCAGACGATTAAGAGCGGCCCCAACAAGGGGAAGCCACGCAACACCACCAAGGGCGACGCCAAGCGCAAGAAGCTATTTCCTTCTGTCTCAGCCTATACGGGCATGATGGCAAAGGAATGGCTCATCCCTTGGAGCATTAAGGGCGTGCTGGACATTGCCTACGACCAACCCGCTATTGCGGGGGAGGATCAGGACGAATGGCGCAAGAGCATCACCCAGAAATGGGACAAGCTCAAGATGGAGCCTGCCGAGCGAGGCACAGCCCTTCATGCGGCTATTGAGGACTATTACACGGCGGAATCCTGGACTGTCTCCGAGGATGATTACCATTTCTGTATGCCTGTCATTCACAAGCTGGAGGGCTTAGGGGTGGAAGTGGAGCACGCCGAGAAGGTGGTGGTGAATGCGGCGATGGGATACGCTGGCACCGCCGACATCATCGAGAAGACGGGGCAGATTGATGACTTCAAGAGCAAGGATTTCAAGGGGAAGGACACGGTTATTCCCTCGTTCGATCATTGCATGCAGCTTGCGGCCTATTTTGTTGCGGCGAATGGACACAAAAACTTCCTCCCTTGCCGCAACATCTATTTCTGCCGTAACGAGCCGGACAAGGTGATGGTGAAGGAATGGACACCAGACGAGTTGACAACGGGATGGGAAGCGTTTCAGGCTTGCCTCACGCTTTACCGCCTCACAACAGGATTTGACGCAAGACAATGAAAGACATAGGAACCAACATACAATTCGGCCAGCACGTTCGCATTCCAGACGGAGGCATTGAGGGTGTTGTCATCGGCATCAACCTAGACGAGCACGGGGAGCCTGTGTTCACGATTGATTGCGGCACGGACGGCATCTATGACCCCATGCACGAACATGAAATAACACACAAATGAAGCAAGAGGAACCACCACACAGTGCCGAAGCGGAGAGATATTTACTCTCCATGATATTCCAAGACGGGGACTATCTCAACGAGGCCATTGGCCTTGGCCTAAGCCCTAAGCATTTCTATGCGCCGGAGCACGCCACGTTATTTGAGGCGGCGATAGAATCATTTGCCATCAACGGGGACATTGTGATTGAGGAATTTATTTCCGACATCACGAAGAACGGGAAGCTGGAGGCGATTGGCGGCATGGCCAATTACATTGACATCACCAAGGAGCTGTTCTCCTCGCGATCCGTTAAGTATTGGGCTGGAGAGATTAAGGACAGATTCTACCGCCGTGAACTTATCGCATTGGTGCAAGGGGCGGCAGATCGTGCCCGTGACCTAGAATCAGACCCGCACACCACAGCGGCAGGGATTAGCAATCGCTCCCTAGACATCATCAATGAGCAGGAGAAGCCGGTGACGCTGGCTAATGCGGCGGATGATGCCCTTTCCCTCATTGAGCGCATTGAGTCGGGAGACATTATTCAAGGCGAGCTAGGAGTGCCCACTCCCATTGAGTCCATCAACAAGTTCCTTGGGTCCCCCAGACCAGGCGAGCTGATTACGATTGCTGCCCGTCCTGGTGGGGGCAAAAGTTCGCTTATGCGTGGGCTGGTGCGGCACATTGCCGAACACTTTGGCCGGACGCTGTTGTTCTCACGGGAGATGCCAATGACGGAGCTTGTGACGATATTTGCACAAGAAGCCTCAGCCGTGTCTTGGCGTGAAGTGCGGGACGGCACCTGCCTCCATGAACAAGTGGCAAAATTCAAGAAAGGGTTGGCCCGGGTCAAGGGACTAGGACCGCGCCTAATGATTAACGACAGGGACAGGACGGTGGACCAGCTAATTGCCCGTATTGCCGCCGCATCACGCTCTGAGAACCCCCTGAAGGCCGTAGCCGTTGACTACCTCCAACGCTATGACCCACAGCAAGAGCGAGGAGAGACAAGGGACATGGCTATTGGACGCTTCACAATGTCCCTCAAGGATGCGGCGATGCAGCACAATGTCCCTGTGTTCCTTGGGGCGCAGATTGGACGAGGATCAGAAAGAGAGACACGCGCCCCACGCTTGTCCGACCTACGGGAGAGCGGCAATATTGAGCAGGACTCGGATCGCGTGTGGTTCATGCACATTCCAGAGCAGACGCCAGAAGGTGCGCCACAGGATGCTAACGACCAAGGACTCCCCGTCATTTACGTTCAACTCCTGCAAGCCAAGGGGCGAGGGGATGGACTGGGAAAGATTGACTTAGCGTTCCACCGCCGCATCACGACGTTCGGCGAATGGCGTGACTGGATTAAATAATCCACCAAGCACTTGACAACCATCACCAACCCCCTATAAACCATCATCAACAACACACAACCAATGACATACCAACAAGCATTACGGGAGGACACCTGCACGTTCCCCTCTTATTCCATTGCCCTGAACAAGAATTGTGCGGCACACATGGACAAGCTGGAGGCAGACGTAAACGACCTCGCGGAGGTTGTGGCGGTATTGCAGGCTGAAAACCAGCAGGCACATGACATTATTCAATCTCTTCTAAGGCTGATTCCGAATAACGCTGAAGCCTTGGAAATCATCAAAGACACATTCCACTCAATCGAAGGAAATTAATATGAGCCGCACACTGCAAGAAGACGACCGCCCCATCAATCCCTGTAAGAAGTTCCTACGCTGGGCTTCTGGTGACAAATCCTGGCGTTACTGGGACAAGGAATCCGAGAAGATGGAGCTTGTTCCCCACAAGACCCCTTTCATTGTCCTGGATCAGCTTTCCACCTGCTCTGGCTTTAATGACCGTAAGAACTGCGGCGTCTGGTCTAACGAGGTTCGCAACCTGAAGCTCCCCATGCGAGTGCAGGACAAGGACGGCGAGGTGTTCTCTGGCCCCTGGCGCGAAGTGAAGGAGAAGGTGCATTACGCCAAGTTCTGTGCCTCTGTTTACGCCGTTGCCAAGCTGGGAGACGACTACGAGATTGTGAACTTCCAATTGTCCGGTGCCGCATTGAGCGGATGGATTGACTTCGTTAAGGAACTTGGAGGCTCCAAGGCCGTCTATGGTGACGTTGTTGTTAGCGTCCCGTCCGTTGGCGAAGGCCGGAAGGGATCGGTGAACTACTCATTCCCAGAATTTAAGGTGGTGAGTAACACCCTCTCGGAGGATGCCAAGGCTAAGGCAGACGAGGCCGACAAGACGCTCCAGTCCTACCTCACAGCCTATTTCGCCGCATCCCCCGAAGGGAAGGCCGCAAAGGTGCATAGTGAGAACGTGCAAGCTTACGAAGCCCCTGCCCCTTCTGCGGAGCCAACGCTCCCAGACGAAGAAGACGACGAAATGCCCTTTTAATTTTCGGTTAGTGTGTTCGTTCATAACAGCCCTTGCTCCGTGGGGTTAATCACGGAGCACCAATTTGAATGGCAAGAGTAGCCAGAACACGCAACGGAGGCAAATGGACGGAAAGCCAATACTGGTCAGCCATTCGTTCCGCTCTCCGTTCTAAGTTCCGCTACTGGACCCCCGCCACACAAGCCCTGAAAGCCGCCGAACGGCCCTCTAAATCCAAGAACAAACGTCTCAAATATGAATATCAATGCGCTAAATGCAAGAAGTGGTTCAAGCGTGCCGATGTGCAAATTGACCACATCATCCCATGCGGGAGCTTGAAATGCGCAGACGATATTCCAGCTTTCTTAGAGAGACTAACCCCAGAGGATTCGGCGGCTTTCCAGGTGCTGTGCTCCAAGGACCACAAGATTAAAACCCAAGCAGAAAGAAAGAAGCGTAAATGAAACGCTCCCCCCTTCGCCGCATCAGCAAGAAGCAACAGGAACGACTACGCACCTACTACCCCCTCCGCAAGCAATACCTCAAAGACCACCCCACCTGCGACCTGTGCGACAACGCCGCCACCGACATTCACCACACTAAGAAACCAAGAGCCACCTACCTAAACGCCGTAGAGACATGGATGGGACTGTGCCGCATTTGCCATTCGCGAATAGAGAATGACAAGGCATGGGCCAGAGAGAACGGCTACCTGGAAAACATATAACATGACACAAGAAAGCATCGCACAACTAAAGAATGTTCAGGAATATCTGATTGAGGATATGTATTCCTGCTACTGCGACATCATCAACGGCGAGCCACAGGCGGAAGTGGACCTGTTCCAATCCCTGCAACGCCTCAAGACATTTGCAGACGCCGTGCAAGGACTGGAGGCCGTAGATGGGTTGCAATACACCTGTGAGTCTCCCGCCTAAGTGCTACCAACGACAGGGAGGCAATGGCTACGAATACATTTGCGAGTCCTATGGTAGCTCCAGAGACTCAGACGAGGAATACATCATTGACCTACACCCCGATCATTTCGGATGCTCCTGTAAGCGTGACGACTACGTTTTACGGCCAAAACGCAAGCAAGGGGTTGACGTTTCCAACATCTGCAAGCATACAGCCTTGGCAATGCAGCAGTTCTACATAGACCACATCATTAACAGAAAGAAATAGAATGACAATGACGGACGAACAAATTGCGGCGAAAATACCCGTTGGGCATTACCGAGTGGATGAAGGCGAATACAAGGAGGGAGATCTGGCAGTATTCACCACGGCATCTAAATTGGGGTTCAGCCCTGTTTCCTACACCCATGTGGGTTGCGAGATTTGTGCCCCGTATGTAGTAGCCCGTCCCATGAAGGGCTACAAGCCAGACCCCACCACCGTTAAGGGGTGGCTAGAAACACTCCCTGACGGCTATCGAGAGCGTGCGATCAGTCAGGGTGATAAAAATTGGCTGGACGATATGTGCGGGAATCTTTCGGACGCCATTCATGATTTCCAAGAATGGGACACCACGGAGGAGGGTGCAGACTTCTGGGAGAAGATGGCTCAGTGGTCTATTGATCGCGAAGGACTGCCCCCGCTACCGGAACAAGAACCGCTGAACCCCGCAAGCGACACTCCCTCCCTGTTCCCCACAGGCGCAGAAGCACGCAAGGAATACCCCGTAGGCACGTTCATTCGTGACTATTTCCCCCACGCTATTGCGGCCCTAGCCCACCACAGCTACAAGGCGCAGCAACAGCATGGACCAGCCACCAATGGAGCCCCTATGGAATGGCTGAAGGAGAAGAGTGTGGGCGACGGCAATCAAATGACGCGACATTTCATGGAGCGCGACAACGTAGCTACGGCTTGGCGAGCATTAGAAATCCTTGAACGGGAGCTGACGAAATGAAAATCACTATTGAGTCAACCACGCGGCACACGGTTTCCAGCAGAACCGCCTCTGTTTCTACTGACCACGACGACGTATTAGCAGAGGATCTAGTTGTGCTTCTCCGACAAGTCTGCCTTGGTTATGGGTATGAACCCTTCACCGTAAACGGAATGTTCTCTGATGAAACCGACAACGAGTAATACATTCTCCGTAGCAACGGCAATCCTCCTACTGTTGTCCACCGTTCTCATAATGGTGCAGCGTTCCGAAGAGGGACTATTGCTGCTTGGGGCTGGCATTCTGTGTGCTGCGTTTGCGGCCATCACCCACCACCAATGACACATAACTTTCCACGAACATACGAAGCCCTTGAGCAACTGGCTAAGACCAAGAGCACGCAAGCCATGAGGATTCG
>JAAHTH010003029.1_pt1 | contig 10760 bp, 8 predicted proteins | sample 6116091 | NCBI WGS metagenome assembly JAAHTH01 (sample SAMN13939990, study PRJNA603662) | sponge metagenome | isolation source: marine sponge | host: Mycale hentscheli | place: New Zealand | collected 2006
CCAGCATACAAAGGGATGGAATGCAGCATTTCCGTAGTGACGCTGATAGCCATAATCACCACCTTTCATAACGTGAAGTAGCCGGCAAGGGGGCCTTGCTCCCGGGTCGTTTTCGGCGGCAAAAATATTTCCGTCCGCACGAACGCAAACACCAAATGGATTCCAAAAACCTCTCGCGATACGGGTCAGTTGTTTTCCTTGGGGAGTGCAGCAGAAAATTCCACCTTCACCTGTTCCTGTGATTGTCGTTTTGTCTGTTCCACGCAGGGTCCACGATTTCCAGAAGTTTTCGCCCAAGGCAAAAACCAGTCGTCCATCTGGATGCCAGGCTAGCCCGCTCAAACCGTTGTGAGGGTAGTCAGCCTCAGTATGCAGTTCAGCGAGTACTTCGACTTTGTCTCCTATGCCATCATCATTCGAATCTTTGACCCGAAGTATTCTGTCACGCTCCGCCAAGTACACCCAGCCGTCGGAACCGAGTTCCAGATCCATGGTTGCTTTCGTCTGGTTGAAAAAGACGGATCGCGTACCGTCGGGCCGAAGCACAATAATCTCGTCGTGTTCAGGACCTTCGTAATCTTCGGGGCGAAAGTGTGTATGGCTGCATACCAACCAAATGCTCCCTTCTGAATCAATATCCAAACCTGTGGGTGTTACAACATCAGGATGCTCAGCGACCAGCGTCAGTTTGACACCCTTTGCAGTGAAACTGAAATCTGGACCGAGGTCACTTGGTGGATCCGCGGCGAGAGTGTGCGTCGCCATTGGCAGGGTGAATGTGAACATCGCAATCACAAGTAATCTCATTGAAATCCTGACCTGCAGTGTTGTGTGCGAAACGAGTCTGTTGGTGTTCTCGGTGGGACAGTTACCACAACCTGAACGTTGCCTTGGGCCATGGCTTCTTGCGATAGGGTTAACAGCTGGAGCCGACCGACCTTTAGGCAAATTTGTCTGTAAGTTACGACTGATTGATAAGGTGGTTGCCGCGATGGTATCAGATTGAGTTGACATGGAGCCGGTCCCGGGAAACTTCTGAAGCGATAGGATAAGGCATGTGTGCGTGTCCTGATATTCTGACTGACCGAAGGGTGGCGGTGGGCTGATGTGTGCGATTTTGAGTGCAGCCGATGTGTCGCACCTGTGGCTTGGCAACCTGTGCCTTGGCAAGACGCTCTGTCAGTTACATTGGTAGCTGAATTGTAGTCGATCATCTTTCGTTTATTTTCAAGTGCTGAAAGAACGACGCATTATGTGTAGAATCAAGTGAAAAGGTACGTTCTTTCTCTCTTGCTGACATATCCATCATGACACGAATAAATATTTTGCTGGCGTTGGTTTTTGTTGTGTTTGTTTCACCAACCAACAGCTTTGGTCAAGCATCTGCCGACGGAAAGTGGATTCAGCTTTTCAATGGAAAAAACCTGAACGGTTGGACGCCGAAAATTCGCTTCCATGAGCTTGGTGAGAATTATGGAAATACATTCAGGGTTGAGGACGGATTGCTGACAGTTGGATATGAAAACTATGACGGTTTCGGAGAACAGTTTGGGCATCTGTTTTACAAAGACAGTTTTTCGAATTACCGGATGCGCGTGGAGTATCGATTCGTCGGAGATCAGTGTAAGGATGGCCCGGGTTGGGCATTGCGGAACAGTGGCGTAATGGTCCACGGCGAGAAGCCAGAAGGTATGGCAAAGGATCAGGATTTTCCTGTTTCGATTGAAGTGCAACTTCTAGGGGGTGATGGGAAAAACAAACGGACCACATCAAACCTCTGTACGCCGGGTACCAACGTCGAAATGAAGGGTAAGTTGTTTCAACCACATTGCACGAAATCCTCATCCAAGACCTATCACGGTCCGCAGTGGGTGACAGCGGAGATTGAAGTTCGAGGGAATCACGTCATCAAACATCTGCTTGACGGTGAAGTCGTGCTTGAATACACAAAACCACAGTTGGATGATCGCGATGCACACGCTAAGTCGCTTGCTGAGAAAGCCGGCACGAAGATGCTTAGTGGAGGCACTATTTCGCTGCAATCTGAAAGTCATCCGGTACAGTTTCGCAAGGTCGAACTGATGGTGCTGGACAGTAAGTAAAGCTAACGCGTGATAAGTAAAGCTAACGCGTGATTTTTTCCAGTACCTGAATATCCGATCGCTCGATTTCAAGAGGCAATTAGTTTCCTGCTCCTTGAGGTCCTACGAAGAATTGAGGTCTTATGAGGAATTGGAGTCTTGTGAAGAATTGAGGTCCTGCGAGGGCTGGATGAAGGTGTGGCCCGCTGAGTGCGTGGCATTGTGACAGAGCGTCTCGCTGGGAAGGTGCGTGATGCCTGTTTCGGTCTCGCGATTATTGTACTGGCCACTGTTTACTGGCCAATGATCGTAAAACATTGTGGGCTTTGATGCGTAGAATCAGAATCTCTACGTTGAATTGTGTTGGTTCGAGACGGGGTCGATCGGTAACTTTTATGCCTTGGGGGCGTAAGTGTCATGTCGAAAGCTTTGCTTAGCGTTAGCCCGCTTGATGGGGAGATCCTTTGGCAGGGAGTCACTGCTGGCCAGGCCGATGTGCGTCAGTGCATGAAAACGGCAGCGACGGCACTGGCAGACTGGCGTTCCAAATCGATCGAGGAACGCATCGCGATCGTGAGGCGTTTTGGTGCAGAATTGACCGCGCGACGTACGGAAATTTCAACATTGATTAGCCGTGAAGTTGGCAAGCTTGCCTGGGATGCGGATGGAGAAGTTTCGGCAGCGATTGCGAAAGTGGAAATGTCAATCCAGGCTCGCGAACAGCGTGCCTGTGATGTGCAGATTGAGGCCAGTCATGCTTCAGCAGCAATGATACAGCGTAAAATCCGATACCAGCCGGTTGGAGTCGTTCTGGTCTTGGGGCCTTTCAATTTTCCACTGCATCTTCCAGGTGGACAAATCATCCCAGCATTACTGGCGGGCAATGCTGTTGTCTTCAAACCAAGCGAGCAGGCAACGGCTGTTGCTCAATGGATGGTTGAGGCCTGGTATCGCGCGGGGCTTCCTCCAGAGGTGCTGCAATTGTTGCCAGGTGAGACGCAAACGGCCAAGTTGGCGATTGATGCCCCAGAGCTATCGGCAGTGTTCTTGACTGGTGGACGAGTTGCAGGAAATGCGATCCATCGGCAGTTGGCTGGTCGACCGGAAGTTCTCCTCGCTTTAGAGCTGGGTGGGAATAACCCCATTGTTACGTTGGATTCTGTCGATCCGGAAGTTGCTGCAAGGATCATTTCATTCTCCGCGTTTGTTTCAACTGGTCAGCGTTGTACGTGCGCCCGTCGTGCTTTTTTTCTTCAGACAGAAGCCGCACGGCATCAAATCGATGCATTAGTAAGTCAAACACGCGACTTGCGAAGCGGCATGCCATTCACTTCACCTGTGCCGCAAATAGGTCCACTCGTATCAGCAGCCGCGGTCTCAGGGTTGCAGCAAGTTTACAAGCGTTTGGTCGATCTAGGCTGCGAGCCGTTATTGTCACCAGTAGTTTCTCAAACATGCACCTCGTTGATTGGTCCCGCGATCGTGGACGCTACGGGGATACCAGCCGAAGGGGATGGAGTTGTTTGGGCCGCTTCTGGTGGTTCAGCAGGTCCACGATTTTAAGACGGCATTGGAAGCGGCGTCTGAGACGCCGTATGGTTTGTCGGCTGCAATGCTCGGGGGTACAGAGCAGATGTTCGGGCAATTCGTGGATTGTGTTGGCGCGGGGGTCGTTAACTGGAATTCACCGACTACAGGGGCCGCGGGCGCATTGCCGTTCGGGGGATTGGGAGCTAGCGGGAACCATCGTCCGGCTGGATTTTTTGCGATCGATTTTTGCTGTGATCCGATTGCTTCTCTAGAGCAGTGCGTGCCAGTGATGGTGGATCCATGGGGCGTTGCGAAATGACTTTTGTTGATGCACAAATTGACAGAATCGTCGGGCCAACGCATCACTTTGGGGGCCTTGGTGTCGGAAATGTCGCCTCGCAAAATCATGCTGGGCAGATCTCCAATCCACGAGCGGCAGCACTTCAGGGCCTTGATAAAATGCGTTTGGTGGCTGGGTTGGGTGTCCCCCAGTTGATTTTGCCACCTCAGCCGCGACCAGATTTCACGCTGTTGAAAGCTCTTGGGTTTTCTGGCACCCCGGCAGAAATGCTGAAGTCGGCGCTGAGCGAGGATCCCGTGATTCTGTCGGCCGCTGCGAGTTGTTCCGCCATGTGGACAGCCAATGCCGCTACGGTCACACCCTCTTGTGACACGAATGCCGGGTGTCCAGTCATGACTGTCGCCAATTTGAGTGCCAGTTTACATCGTTCGCTCGAGTCGACGCATACCCTCAAGGACATCGCTTCTTTGTTCCCAAACGGATTTGATGTGCGTCCTGCTTTGCCAGGGGGCGCACCCATGCGAGATGAGGGTGCGGCAAACCATATGCGTCTTTCCGGGAGCGATGGGAAATCAGGGTTGAATGTGTTTGTTTATGGTGATGGTCCGCCTGAACCGCAATGCCATTGGCCACGGCAGACGAAGGCCGCGGGCCAGGCGATTGCCCGAAGTCATGGCTTGCAGGAAAGCGATGTATTTCACTTTAAGCAGCATCCCAAAGCAATTGATGCTGGAGCGTTTCACAACGATGTCGTAGCGATGAGCCATCAGGATTTGCTAATTCACCATGAACTGGCTTTCGCTCCAGACAGTTGTCAGGAAATTGAACGGCTAAAACGTCGATTTGAGAATGTCATACAAAAACCATTAAGAATCCTTAGCATCAGTTCGAACGAATTGAAATTGGATGATGCGATCAAGACATATTTTTTTAACAGTCAAATTGTCACAGCGTCGCAATCAGGAAAAATGAAATGGACCATTCTTTGCCCAGTTCAAGTACAGCAGAATCGGGTCACACATGAATTGGTGAATCGTCTGTGTGCTGAACAGGTTTTTCATGCGGTTCACTTTGTTGATCTTGGGCAGAGCATGGATGGCGGTGGCGGACCGGCCTGTTTGCGATTGCGATTGCCGCTTTCAGAACAGGGGATCGGGCATTTGGACACCTCAGCACTCTGGACGGAAAGCCGGGACTCGGATTTGCGTGCCATTATCAACGATCGATATCCCATTGAGTTAAAAATCACTGATTTGGCCGATATCGAAATCTGCCAAAGGGCACTGGAGACACAGGAAGTGATCGCACGATGCCTGAGGCAGGATTCTGGCAGCACCTGAGTCTTTACGTGCCGTGCGCGTTGTTAATCGATCTGAGCCGGGTGTCGCGTTTGCGATTTGCAAAGCCCACGAGTCAGCAATCGACAATGCCCCGCTGTCATTCGTTCTGACCACGCTGCACCTGGCTCAGTGGTTAGTCAGAGACGTTTTCTCGTCGCTTGGACAGGTCAGCGTAAAATTCGGTGCGACGATCATTGAATCGATGAATCACATGTTTGCCAGGCACTCGCTCGATACGTTTGTTTCTTGCTACGTCGAGGTTGATTTCCGCTGTTAAAACTTGTTCGTCCGATCTGTCAGTGCTGGCCAGCACGATTCCATCGGGACCACAGATCGAACTGCAACCGCAAAAACCAAATCCATTTTCTTCACCAACGCGATTGGCGGCAGCGAAAAAAAGATGGTTTTCCATACTGCGTGCGGGTGGAACAACTTCTGCTGTTCGGGAGGCACCATTGGGCCAGTTGGTACCCAAGGTAATGATGTCTGCTCCCTCGAGCGCCAGTAAACGCATTGGTTCAGGGAAGGAACAGTCATAGCAAATCGCCATCCCGATGTTTGCGGCCCCAGCCCGGTGAATCTGATAAGGAATGTCACCCCGGTCAACAAATCGGTCGATACCCAAGTGGGGAAGATGAATTTTTCTATAGTGGCCGATCATGCCCTCGGGGCCGAGTAAGGCGTAAGCGTTGAACACAAGGTCGCCCGAGCGTTCCAGAAATCCGACAGTCAGGCTAAGGTCATGCGTTGCAGCAGCTTTGATCAGTGGCTCAAAACGCGAGTCATTGAGCTCCATAGTATGAGGCAATGCCTCATCCCGACTGTCGTACGCGTACCCAGAAAGCATACACTCTGGGAATACGACGAGATCTGATTTTTGCACTGGTGCGGTATCCAGCCAGTTCAAAACACGCTGGATATTTGCTGGTATATCAGCAAAAGTAACATCTGATTGCACGCAAGTTAGCAACATCGAAATAGCCGTTATTGTCGCGGAACTAATGAAAGAAGCAAAGTATTATGAACGATTCCATGTTCGACTACGACCTGCTTGTGATTGGCACAGGCCCCGGTGGAGAGGGTGCAGCCATGCAAGCCGTCAAAGGCGGGATGCGTGTTGCCGTAGCTGAGCGTTATCGGCAGATTGGTGGCGGTTGTACCCATTGGGGAACGATACCCAGCAAGGCGTTGCGGCATACGATCACGAGCACAATGAAGGTGCTAAATAATCCGACTTACCGTGAAATGGGGATCAATACCCGGCCAACATTGGAGCAGTTGAAACGAGGGACTGAGGCCATTATCGGTCGTCAGGTTACCATGCGTCAGTCATTTTATGATCGAAATGGGGTGCCCGTATTTCGTGGTCAAGCAAGATTTGTCGATGACCATGCGATTTCAATTGATGGTGATGAGCCTATCCGGGCGAAACATTTTGTCATCGCGACAGGATCGCGGCCTTTTCATCCTCGTGGCGTCGATTTCGATCATGAAAGGATTTTCGACAGCGATACCGTGCTTGGCATGGATACGCGTCCTTCGTCGATTTGCATCTATGGTGCTGGTGTTATCGGCACTGAGTACGCATCGATGTTGAGAAATCTGGGCATCAAAGTGAATCTGATCAACACGAGATCGAAGTTGTTGGAATTTCTTGATGATGAAATCATCGATGCACTTTCCTATCATCTCCGGGATCAAGGAGTGATTCTTCGGCACGATGAATCGATGGATAGTATTGAAGGTAGCGACGATGGTGTCATTTTGCATCTAAAGAGCGGCAAAAGAGTGAAGACGGATGCCCTTTTGTGGGCGAATGGTCGGTCAGGTAATACTGAAGATCTGGGACTGGAAAATGTTGATATTGTCGCGAACAATCGTGGGCAAATTGACGTCGATGATCAATTCCAGACGGTGCTCCCGCATATTTATGCCGTGGGCGACGTGATTGGGATGCCGTCACTGGCTAGCGCTGCCTACACTCAGGGACGCGCTGCTGCAAATCATATGCTCGGTCATGTGGATGGAAATCTGCGGATTTCAGATTGTCCCGCGGGGATCTATACAAGCCCCGAAATCAGCTGCATAGGACAAACCGAGCGCGAGCTTACCGCTGCATGTGTGCCGTATGAAGTGGGCCAAGCACAATTCAAGAGTCTCGCGCGAGCTCAGATTACCGGCGAAACAGTGGGCATGCTAAAAATCCTCTTTCACCGCGAAACTCTTTCTTTACTGGGGGTACATTGTTTCGGGGCGAATGCTTCTGAGATCATTCACATTGGCCAAGCCATCATGAATCAACCTGACGAGAAGAATACGCTGAAGTATTTCATTGAAGCTACTTTTAACTATCCGACGATGGCAGAAGCTTATCGTGTGGCGGCACTTAACGGCTTGAATCGGATTTTCTAGGTGACTTTATGTGCTTCAGCTGTACGCAGATGAGTGATGCCTGACCTCAGGTGTTTTGCTTGCTTTGCGGCAAGCAGTCAAATCATGCAGTCGGTTCGGTGGCATCAATGAGGGATGATGTTTTTGAATCAAGGGCCTCTACTACGGCACAGCCACAGGAATCACTCCAAACATTGACGGAGGTGCGGGCCATGTCCAACACCCGATCCACCGCCAAAATGATGCCCTGCATTTCCAAAGGTAAGCCAACTGCCTGCAGTATGATGACCATCATCACTAACCCAGCATGCGGGATCCCTGCTGCTCCAATGCTGGCCAATAAGGCTGTAATTGCAACAATGATTTGCTGGGACACTGGCAAGTTGTATCCGTAATGTAATTGTGCGATGAAGAGTACAGCGACCGCTTCGTACAACGCGGTTCCGTCCATGTTGATGGTGGCTCCAAGTGGCAAGACAAAGGAGCCTGTTCGGTTACTGATGCCCGCTCTCTGTTCCACGTTGGTTAATGTGACTGGAAGTGTGCCGTTGCTGCTTGCACTGCTAAACGCGGTAAGAAGTGCGGGAGACATCGCTCGGGCATATTCTAGAGGTTGGCGTTTGGCAATGATTTTCAAAATCAATGGCAGAGTGATGCAGGCATGTATGAGTAGGGCCGCTGCCACGGTCAGCACGTACCATCCAAGAGATTTGAAAACGCTGCTGCCCTGAGTTGCTAACACCGCGGTGATCAGGAAAAAGACTCCAAATGGAGCCAGCCGAATGATCGCGGTTGTGATCGCCATCATTACTTCAAGTCCCGCGTTGGTCAGATCTTGGAGGCGAGTCACAGTTGTGCCTCCTACCCGCAACGCAAAAACACCAAAGATGATGGTAAAAGCGATGATGGAAAGGAAGTTGGGCTGTGTGATCGCTGCGAGTGGATTTGAGGGGATGGCAGCCTCAATTTGAGCGAACATGACATCGACAAGCGATGTCTGGTGGGATTCGTCAATGGTTGGTGCGGCAGTGGGAGCGTTATTGGTTGTCTGAAGTCCGGGACGAATCAGATTCACGAGAAGCAAGCCCGTCAAAATGGCTAAAAGACTTGTCGTCAGGTAGTAGCTCAATGTTCGTTTGAACATGTTACCAACGCCCTCCCTGCCACTTAAGCTCAATATTCCCGATAGCAACGATGTGATGATCAATGGAACTGACACCATTTGCAGCATGCGTAGGAACAGTCCGCCAATTTTTTTGCACCAGTCACCCACCTGCTTTGCAAGGCTCTTGCCATGCTGATTGTAGATTTGACTGGCTAGTGGGTCCCTCTGAGCAAGTTCTTTGTAGGTCCGAATGCTGTTGTTTGATCTTGATGCGGGATCGACAGTGACAGTCGTTTCTTTCCCGTCAACAAGATAGCGAATGACAGTTAGTGAGGATGAGTCATTAACCTCTGCTTCGACAACGCCTGTTGGTAAGTTGGATGTCAATGTGACGGACCGCTCTGATGCAGCCATGTTCAGAGCCAGGCCGATGCAGCAGCCTGTAATCATTCCAATCAGGATTTGCCAATGTAAGGCTAGGTTTCGCATGTTGTGGTTCTTTCCTGTGCTCAATGTAATTCGTCGGTCGCGATGACATACGCAGTGGCGTGCGTGCGGCATGTGGCCAGTGAGACGTGGATCTTTTCGATCCCAATTTGTTCAGCCCATATTGCGGCGGCGCCACCCAGTGCAATGGTTGGTCCCTCGCCCTGGCGTACCACGGTTTCGATGTCTGTCCATTTTACGCCCTGCTTGCGGCAACGCATCGCTTTCATGGTTGCTTCTTTTGCAGCCCAACGCGTTGCAAAGTACTGATTTGCGTTCGCTGCCTTCAGGCAGTATTCAACTTCATTGGGCGTGTAAACGCGATCGAGGAATTGCTCGCCGTGAGTCTCCAGCATCTTTGCGATGCGAACACATTCAACAATTTCAGTACCGATACCAAGAATCGTCATCTTGCCGACAGTTTACATGAGCCATGAACCAGAGCATGAGTGACGTACGCTCAGGACAGAGCAGACGCCTGTCACTTGGCGGGTAGTCACTCGCCTCATTCCCAACTGTCTACTCATTCTAACGTAACCCGCAGGCGGTCTGTGCGCGGCTTAGGACTCCACCAGCGACTTCCCGAGCACGGTCTGCACCTTTGCGAAGCGTCTCGCGAACATAGTCCATGTTGTTGGCGAGATCTTCGCGGCGATTTCGCGCCTCATGGAAATAGGTCTCACTTGCTTCGGCAACAGCTTTCTTGACCTCGCCGTATCCAAAGCCTCCGCGACGGTACATCGCGGCCATCTCGTCGACCTGACCAGGCTCCGCAAACAGTGTATACAGTTGGTACAGATGATCTTCGTCTGGTTCCTTGGCATCCTCCATCGGGCGACTATCAGTGGTGATACGCATGATTTGCTTCCGTATCTTTTTCACTTCACCGAATAGCGGGAGTGTGTTGTCATAGCTCTTGCTCATTTTTTGGCCGTCCGTGCCCGGTACTTTTGCACCATTGTCAAGCGTTCTCGCTTTCGGCATCACAAAGGTTTCGCCGAATGAGTGGTTGAAGCTGCCAGCAAGGTCTCGGCACACCTCGATGTGTTGAACCTGGTCTTCGCCGACGGGAACAACCTCTGAGTCGTAAGCCAGAATGTCGGATGCCATGAGTACTGGATAAGTGAATAGTCCAGCATCGGCAGCGATTCCTTTTGCCTTTTTCTCCTTGTAGGCATGGCAGCGTTCCAGCAATCCCATCGGGGCACCCGTCATTAGCAACCAAGTCAATTCACTGACTTCCGGTACATCTGATTGGACAAACAGCGTTGCTTTTGCAGGGTCGAGCCCCAACGCGAGCAGGTCCAAGGCAGCGTCAAGGGTGTTCTGTCGCAGTTCGTTCGCGTTTCGGATCGTTGTCAGGGCATGCAGGTCAGCGATGAAGTAAAAGCCGTCATTCTCCTCCTGCAAATCAATGTATTGGCGAATGGCGCCGAAAAAGTTGCCCCAATGAGGACGACCCGTGGGCTGGATACCTGAGAGAACACGCATGTCTCGTCTGCGAATTAAGAGTGCAAAAATAGTAG
>JAAHTH010001459.1_pt1 | contig 10757 bp, 22 predicted proteins | sample 6116091 | NCBI WGS metagenome assembly JAAHTH01 (sample SAMN13939990, study PRJNA603662) | sponge metagenome | isolation source: marine sponge | host: Mycale hentscheli | place: New Zealand | collected 2006
TAAAGAAATCTTTAAATAGTCTAATTAAAAATATGAAGTAATATGGATAGGCAATTACTCCTTGAGGTAAACAAGATTGTAAATCCGCATCTTTATCAAGAAGAATACCTTGAAGAAGGTTGGAAAGAATGGTTAATTGGAGGAACAATTGCCTTATCAGCGGTTCTTGGTGGTGGTATGGCAATGAAGGCGATGGATTCCGCACCAAAAGAACAGCAAAAAGCTTCTCAGACTGTTGATATCAAGAAGGAAAAAAGTGATGTTGTCAAGGCAGATACAAAATCAGCCGACAAATCTGGTGAAAATCAGAAGAATGATGGCAAACAAAAAGTAATTCCTGAACAACAAAGTCTGAAAAAACTTGCCGCATCAATTATTGATTCTCAGTATTCGAAAAATTCAAAGGCATTTTTTGGATTTTCTCCTACAAATGCCGATGCTGATATGCTTAATAAATTGATGCAAAATTCTACAGTCAAGTTGGATGTTGATGGAAAATATTCAACTGTAGTGGACAGGGATGTATCCAAATTTTTAACTAAAATTTGGCAAGCAGATGGATTTGCTAAAAAATTAATTCAACTCAGTGGCGCAGATAATCAAAACATGAACACTCAGGGTTTTGATTTTAAATCTGGTTCACAGGCTGATTTGAAAAAACTTACGGATGGATTTAAAAAGCAAGTATTGAAACCGGTGATTGATCTAAATAAAAATCTTGCTTCTCAAATTGCGAATGTGGATGGTATGGCAGATGCCAAAAACTTAGCAGCAGAATTAACAAAACTTAAAGTAAATATTGCTACAAGAGGTTAGTTGTTTAATTCGTTCATTCGTTGGTGATATAAATGCTGTTGTTCCTGTTGCATTTCATATTCAAACTTTAATGTTTCCATTCGACACTCAAAAAAAGTACCACAAGTTTGAGGGCAATCTGTACTATTGTACTTGTCCTCTTTTGTGATACTGCCACAATTCATTGGCTCATCATCTATTTCTGATTTCATATCCATCAACATTTCACTGAACGCTTCACCAAATGATGTAGCAGAAAGAATCTCTGCTTCAAGTTCTTTAGTTTCATTTGCATTGATGGGATTTGCACCGATCAACAAAAACAATAATGTTGAACAAATAAAGTTTTTCATTTTTCTAACATCCTATTGAGGTCTTCTTTCAACTCACGAAGATTGTGCTGGAGTCTTCGTCGATTTGCAAAACCTAATCTGGGAATATCCCAATTGGCAATCTTGTCTTCAAGTTCAAGAATCTTTGCTTGCTTTGACTTGATCAAAGCAAGCTTCTCATCTGGGCTGTCTTGAACTACTGTTGAATTTTTCAGAAACATCTGACTTCTCATTGAGGGTTAGTATCAATCAATGATCAGATCATATCAGATAAATTCGAAATGTCAAGTGTTATTTTGATTTTTCTGGTGTGAAATTGTGTGTGTCTGGATCCCAAACGAATTTGTCGAAATATTCCTTGCAGTGCTGAAGGCGAAGTTTCAACTTTTCTCGCTGGTCTGCTGATATGTCATTGGCAAAGGCATGCCGATACATCATATAGGCACAAATATATTCATATTCAAAATCCGATGCATTTGCTTCCGCATCTCTTAATATGATATATGTATCATCTGGTTCTTTATATTCGTACCGTTCTGCTGTATCATGTGCGAAACAAATTGTTGTTGCGAAGAACAACAAACTTATAACGAAAAAAATTCTACTGTACATTTGGCAAACTATCTATTACATCTTTTTTATTAAGTTGCTCAACTTTTTGAATAAGTTTCAAGTTGAACAGGACAATCATCGATTCTTTCCAGCCAAATGGTGATTGATGTAATTCATAATCAATACCATGTTTAACTAAAAAATCACGCATACCTCTTCTTCCTCTTTCTGTTTGAAGAAGTTTATCATTGATACAAAAGTTTAAAATAATATATGCACCAACTTTACCATTCTCTTCAAAACGAGAACCTTCAATTCTTTCTTTAATTTTCTTTACCTTTGCTTTACCCATTGATTCAGTAAGTTCATCAATGGTGCTGATTGGTAATTTTACATCACTAATATCACGACCACGTTTAAGTGTGATCTTATAAAGCTTTCTTGAACCTTTGGCATATTTCTCAACTACTTTTTCACTTGTTGTCAAATATAAACCAGGTCCATATTCTTGTCTTTTTGATGCAGGTACTTTATCAAACATATCAGGATGTAAAGTATCTCTTGATGTAAGTTCTAAATTGCCACCATGATACATTTGAATTGTTGCTGACTCTGTTAAATAGTCTTCGAGTATAAGTTGAAATTCTTTCATATGTTTTACATGCAGAATATTTTACCTTCAAATTCATCGAACATCTTTTCAACATTTCGAACACCATTCGAAATCATGTTCTTCATATAACCTTCTGCTTGTTCTGCGACAAATTCATCTGTTAGAGCAAGATTCAATCCCATAAAGTTGATTTTCTCTGGTAACTTTCCAACAAAACGATAAGGCAATGCACCTGGTTCGTCATCTTCTTCCCAAACGTTTCTGCTGTTTTCAGCATACCAAACAAATGCTACAAAAAGGTCATAGACATATTCGAAATATCTTTCCTTCCTTACTACTGCTTTTGTTCGTTTTGCTTTTCCTTGGGCGTGTGCTTCCGTTCTTTTTGCAGAATTGAAGTTGCCAAACTTGGTGAAGAATTCCCACAAGCCTTCATTTGGGAATTTATCTCTTGCAATATTCTTTAGAACCTCTCTTCTTTTTGCATCTAAATTTTGGTAGCGACTATCACTCATTTCGCCATATTTGTCTTCATCAAGTAGATAATTTGATTCCATGAAATCGTAAATATCTCTTCGTATTTCATTTACAAACTTTTCAGCAAATTTATCTCTTGTAAGAGTTCCTGAATTAAAGGCATGTCCCATACGATGCAACAAAATCCAAGGTGTCATACCAATCTTTGAATCGCCAATATTTGTTGTGTATACAATAGTGATTGAATCTTTTGATTTTGCTGTCGGTTGGAGGTCATTTGAAATATAGCCCATCTGCTGTAGATATTGAACTATCTTTTTATTTTCTGGACGATTCAATTCATACTTACTAAGTTCACCTTTCTCATGATAGTTTTTACTACCTTGAAAATCTGCAAATACAAAGTTAAATTTATGTTTAAATGCCTTAAAGATTTTAACAAGTTTTTCTTTATTCTTTGGATTTTGAATAAGCTTTTTATCTGTTCGGCTAAAAGATGATACTCGTTCACCTTTTTTATTTGTTACATATCTTCCTTTGGAATCTTTTCTTTCTCCTACATCACGGTCATCATAGTTATCCAATGGTGCTTCTGAAAGAAAGCCTTCTAAAATTGTTTGAAAAGTTTGCATATCCTAATTATAATGTGAGTTAAGTTTATTGATTGTACTACTATTTATGATTCTTCAAAAGAGAAATCCATATCACTCTCATATAAAGGAAGCACAGACATTTCAAACATTTGTTTGTAACGAAGTGAAAAACTCATACGATTATCAGGCCATGATTTTGCTTCAGCATGTAAAAAGAAATCCTCACATGGTACCATACCATACATATACAGTTTAGTATGGTCATGATTTACATCACAAAATACATAGTAGTCAGTTTCACCATCAATTTGCCACCAATTACGAATATAACTTGGTATATTATATCCTCGCCAATAAGGCTTGCGCTCAACACCTTCTTTTATGCGTGATGTTTTAATATCAATTTTATGTTCTTCTAAAATGAAATCATACTTTGTAGCTTTATCTTTATGTTCAGTATGATATCTGGCTGCAGGGAAAAGATCATTGAATACAACTTCACCAATATAGCCAGTATAAATGCCATTAGGATCAATCGTGTATTCTGAATGTACATCATTTTTCTCAGCTTCGGCCCGGCTTCGTGACAACTTTCTTTGACTTTCTGAGATATTAAATTCATAATAATATTCACCTTTATTCATAATGTTACCTCTTATGATGTTGAAAATATGTTTTCCACTATGACCTCTCGCTATTATGAATTCCTAATCTACGTTGTCTTTCTTCAAGAGCCTCATCCATAATTGTTCCTTGACTGCGCCAGTAATTACGCAACCCAACATTTGTATCTTGTTTTGGGCACCACCGTTTGCAGACTTGGCGACTTCGACTTGTCCAATCATCTTGAACTGAACGATACTGGTATCTCATCATCATAAGTCTACCTTCTTGAGTATGTTCACCTGTTGAACCTTTGACAAAGTAATTCTCATTTCTTTGCAACTGTGAAATAGGTGGTGGTGTATACACACCTTCAGGAACGGGATGTCTTTCTGTCCACAGGAACTCCCAATGAACTTTATCACAACCTGATAATAAAACTAATGCGATTATTGGTATCAATTTTTTCATGCGGCTACTCCATAACCATAAGATGAAAGAAATTCTCGAAATGATTTTTTTTCTGAAAATTTATCTTGGTATAAAAGATGAAAAGCGGCGCTGATAATCTGTGGTGGATAATCTTTCTTATGAATTGAAAATCCTGAACCTTCAGCACCTAAACTTTTCTCAATAATATTTTGATGAAGATATTTATCTTGACCCTTCACAGCCTCTTTGAGTTGAATACAAATTTGGTCGTAATTATGGTCGCCTATAATTGATTCATCTAATTGATAATATAAAAAAGAATGAACTAAAAATTGGCGAACTAAACGTTCAAGATCCATATCAGTCCTTTATTCGAATCATCATAAAATGTTTCCACCAAGGTTTATATCCAGTTAATATCCAAATAGTTATGTTTTTTCGAGTTTGTAATTCTTTAGCCCAGCTAACTGGCGATTCTTGAATCAGATGATTCATTTCTACTGTATGACCGGGCTTGAATTCAACATTCTTGGTTTTATAATATAACCAAATACGATAGAATATAAACACTAGTTTTTAAATTGTTTTTCGAATTCATGCAACCTTTTCCAAACAGAAACAAGTTCAACAATTTTAAGCCATGAACGAATAATATATTGTAGAGATTCTGCTACTTTACCAAATGCTCGTACAGTCTGCGATACTACACCAAGAGTGATCGCTCCTGTTACAATTGTAGGTGTAAGTGCCACATATGGAACTATAACCATAGCTTGAAGATAACTCCACTTAGCAATATTAAAATAGAAATAATGACGATATGATTTATAATGTATTGTTTGTACATTGTGAAATAATCGTCCAATGTTATTGGTATCTGCTTTTGTTTCATCATCTTCACCGAAAACAAGTTCTTTACGATAGCTAGCCTCTTCCTTCTGAATATCATATTCAATACCGGGAAGCTGTGAACCAACTAAAGATAACAGAACTGTTCCACCTAAAGCAGTAGTGAGAGCAACCCAAACAAGACCACGATCAACTTCACCAAAGAAAGGTAGGACCTCAACACTTGCAGAAAGGCCATATAGGATAGGAATGAAAGCAATCAACATCAATATAGATTCAAGAAGACCAACTCCTAAATCTTCTGTCAATCTTGCAAACTTTAATGTATCTTCTTGAACTCGTTGAGATGCACCTTCGATTGTTCTCGCTTTATGCCAATTTTGCTGATAGTAATCAGCTATTGATTTGCGCCAACGAAAACAATAATGATTTACAAAGAATCCATTGAAGACTACATTGACTACAATGTAGATTGCTGCAATCTGGAAGAATACCAACAATTGATCATTAAACTCATCAATTGTCACAGCACCTGGAGTTGCCAATGCCTTTTGCAAAAGGTCATAGAAGGCACCAAACCATTCATTAATCTGAACATCAAGTTGTACAGAATACCAAACAGAACCAAAAATAATAAGAGTGCCTAGAATTGACCAATGCCAATAGGACTTATCAAGAAAGAAGCGGAACATAAAGAATCCTTACTTATAGAATTGTTCTTTAAAATCATCATATACATTCCATGCTTCTTTACTTCCCTTTTTTATTACTTTCTCAACACAAGTTTCTTGTGCTATCTCACGCTTTTTTATATCTGCTTCCAGGGTGGCAAGAAAGTCCGTCTTGAACAATAATACCGCCAAGAAGAAGCCAAAGATAAAAAAGAATAATGAATAAATCAATGATTTCATGTATAATCAGAAATTAACTCCATAACAAATTCACTTGCCTCACTGGCCTAATCAGCACCTACTTCAAATACATAATGAATATTTTCAAGTGTCACTGCTTCAAGAACCACTTCACCTGCAATAATATTTGTCAATGAGAAAACATATCCCAAAAAGAAGCCAAGTAGCAGAGAAACAATGTTTCGAAACGGCGCAAGGATGATGTTCAGTAAGGCTGCCATAATATAATCTCACTTAGATTAAAAAAGTAGTCAGAAAATCTGACCGTGCCGAGCAAATACTCAACATGATCAGATCATATCAGACCGGCAGTTAATGTCAAGAAGTTTTTTTACTCCTCGGCTAATTTCTCAAAGAAAGATAAATCATCGTCATCCTCAGTGGTGGCCTTTTCTTTCTTCTTTGGTTTTTCAACTTCAGCTTTTGTTTTCTCCATGAAAGAAGGTTTTGGTTTCTCTACGGCAGCAATTGCTTCGTCAACAGCAGCAACCGCAGCCATTGCAGAATCTGCAGCTGGTGCAGATGTTTCAGATTTGCCAGTCACTACTTGAGTGAATCGCTTGTTCAAGTCTTCATAGGACTTATAATAGTCTGTAGCAACAAACTCTTGTAGGGAATGCTCTGAACGCCAGATGGCTTCCATTTCATCTTCATTATCCGCAAGTTCAGTTGGTGAATCAAATGAGGACTTATCATAAGTGATATAGCCGTTTTCTCGACGCATTCGCAAACGGAAGTTGCTGCCTTCAAGAAAATCAAAAACATCAACCGGATCTTCGGGCTTCATATCTTTGAATTCTGGTTCAGGCGGATTAATTTTATCTTGAATGAATTCAAAGATTTTTGGTCCGTATTGGAACAAGAATACTTTGCCTTCATTGCCTGGATTTGCAGGATCAGAAACAACGAGAATGTTTGAAACATATTTCATTTTTCGCTTACGATCTCTTGCAAGCTTTTCATTCTCATCACCACCTTCTGACCATAGAAGGTTGTTTGCTTCACAAATCGGACATTTACCACCTACACTTGTAGGGCAATTGTCAATCAGCCAGCCATGAGGTCCTTTAAATTCATGGCGGAAATACTTTACATATTCATCCTCTTCTTGTGGCGGAGGAGGTAAAAAACGAATGATAGCAGAACCGACTCCATCTTTCGCCTCAAGTCTCCAGAATCGTGTGTCTTCATAGCTTGTAGATTTTGCTTCTTTCTCAAGCCGTGCTTGCATTGCAGGAAGACGATTCTTTCTTGCTTTCAGTGCATCTTTAAAACTCATTGGCGTTCTCCTAAAATAGGTTAATAATAATCGACTGGACGGGTCACTAGATTATATCATAGAATAAAAGAGATGTCAAGAATAAAATACATCTCTTGTAATTTTTTTCAAATCACCACTTTCAATTGGTTTTAGAAAATGAGAGAGTTTTTCAAGGCGATTGCTCAACTTTGGATAAATCACCTTTTCGGTTACCGTTGATTTAAATTTTTTTGAAAAGTTTTACTATTGATCCATATATAAAACTATTTGAGGACTTACATTATGACGAATGATTAATGTATATATCAAGGGTAGTTCCGCATCATTCACAAGAAATAATTTATCGAACTTATATGTCTTACGAGATATATATCTTTCAATTTCAACTAATTCTTCTTTGTAGAAATACATTGGTGAAGTCTGATAACTTTTCCAATATTTCCATAATTTAACGTAGTCATCAGTAAGAAAGTAATCAATGTTTACTTTCGGATTGTGAAATAGACCGGGAATAAAAAAGTCGGGAAAATCGGTCTTGTATTTTCCTTTTGAAATGATCGTATATGGTACGATATCTTTGAAATGTTGTTTGTTTACTTTACCATTATATTTAAAATAATTATAATTCTTTGTGCTGAAGTGTAATTTAATAGCCTGATACTTTTCTTTTATTTCCTCTGGTGTTGCCAAAGATGTCTGGAAATTTCCTCGTTTTTGGTAAAAAGTGTAATTGCTCATATTCCTCCCGCAAATCTGCTTTGAGTTTACCAGATACAAAAGGTGAAATTGATTCATAGTCTATATTATGTTCTTCAACATATTGTACAATTACTTCAATTAGACTTTGTTTTGTTTTTCTTTTCTTAACATATATTTTCTTTTGAAAGCTTTCTGTGGTTTCAAACATTTATTTACTCTCCATAGTAGTTTGATTATCCGTAATAGAATTTTCATAATATTCGATTAATCCTTGTTGTTGTAAAATATAACGTTTAATCTCAGCCACATTTAATGCTAATTTTTCATAGTCTTTAACTTCAAGTGCATAAAAGACCCAGAAGGTTCCCTGCTCATTCTGTAAACGTTCAGAGAAAACAGGTAACGTATCGGGTGTAATTACATACCAAACCAAGTCTTTATTTAATCGAAGTCCTTTCGGTCTTGCTTGTATAGGTATATTTTTTTCTACAATCTTAGTTTCGACAATAATCGTTGGTTCAGGAACCGCAGGTATTGGTGGAGAAAAAATACTACATCCATATAGTACACTAATTGGTAGAACTTGTATTAGTAATGTCTTCAAGTTCTTGAAAAATTTTTGCTGTAGCATTGTTGATTCTTTTTTCAATTAAACCAGGTTTTTTTGCAGAAAGTTTTGTGAGGTCATGATTATTCAATTTTTCACGCAAGTCATCACCATACTGTTCCGCTTTTTGCAATTTAGTTTGCAAGCTTCGGGTTTCTCTTTCATAGATTTTATTTTGTTCCTGCAGCTTTTCAATACTTGCTGTAGTAGTTTCCATTGCAGATTGCAATTGAACTGAGTTTTCTTTTGCTAATTCAAGCTCACGCTCCATACTTGTGTATGTGTTGTATGCATACCAACCGGTTGCACCAAATGCAGCAAGTAGAGAGATAATAAAATATAATTTAGATAATAACATGTGGTCTATATATACCTTCAGGATTATATGTTAAGACTTCTTGTATTTCTTCAGAGTGATCTAATAGTCCATAACACCAGACATATTCCAACTTATTATTTAGTATTGTCGGATACAAGAACTTTTTATATAGATCATCATCTTTGTCTCGGAATCCTTCCAAGGAATCAAGTCGACATGTAGTTTCAATATCGTCATCTTTTACTAAAAAGATTTCACCATGAACAAGTTCAGTTGATATCAATAATGCATTTTTTACTTGCTCATTTATTTCATCAGAGTGTTCATAGTAGGTCTGATTATTTTCGGTTAAATTTAATGAAGCCATTTTTTTGATATATTTTTGGTCTGGAATTAAAAAAGGAATTCCACTACCTTCATACATCTTACCAAAAACTTTAGCTTCTGCAACAAATCTGGCACGGTCACGAATTAAACGAAAATTTGAATAATTTCGTTTAAGTGTGCCATAGAAAAAATATAACATCAGAGCATATCTTTATACACAATATAGCCTGTCAAACCTGACACAAGAGCCATTAATGAAATAACAAACACCATTAATAAATTATAATCATCTTCTTTAATTTGCGTATAGTCTTTTAAAATACCTGCAGTATTAAAGTTTGACTTTTCGGATGAGAAGATTGATTGGTCTTCAGTTTGTTCAAACTCAATTGATCGTCGAAATGATTCTCGACGGTCAGTTTGTCTTCGATCCATATTTGGATTTCTACGATCTCCCATACGTCTTGATCCTTGTCGTCGATCATTTGTTACTGGTATGTTGTTAACTCTTCGGTCAACCAAAACTCTACGTCCTTGTTGTTGTTTTGCCTCAACAACTTTATCTTCAATGTGTTGTGCAAAATCTTTAGCATCTTGTTGTGTTAACATAAGTTGTAAATGTGGAAGGGAAAAAGAATAAGATATTAAACAATAAGCAACAGGCAACCGGCAAAATACAAGCGACACTTATGGTCCACACTCAGCCTACAAGATACAACTCTATTTTTGGCGAGTCACAAAGGGCCATTGTCTGGGTATAGTTGTTAAGTGCTTCCATTGGAAGTATATCTTAATTACAGTCTCCCTATCCACTCAGATAGATTAAAGAAGATCCTCTTTTTCAAGAATTTCAACTTCTCTATCTGACAGAGAGATTTTGATCGAGACATTCTTCTCAATCAACGCCTCATCTGTTCTTTTGCAAATCTTCTTCCAGCGACGGAATTCAGATTTGTAATTCTCAGTTTCTTCTTTTGATAACAAATTGACACGGATAGTTCCACCGCCACCCATCATGGCGGCACGGCCACCTTCTTCTACCAATTTATCATATTTATCTAATTTTGCTACAATTTCTTCCACAGTATAATGACGGCCTTTGGCGTCATTGAGAAGTTCTTCATACTTGTCAGCAATTTTATCGGCCATTGCTCGGTCCGCCAATAAGGCGCTAATCCCAGCTACCGTGTTTGCTTCGCCAATTCTCTTGCGAAGATCATACAATACTGAGGTTAACAGAGTGAACCGAGCAATATCGGTATTAAGCTTCTCCTTCATTTCGGCGTACTCCGGCTCGACACGATCAGCCTCATCAAACTTTACTCTTGGCACAATCCCAATTAAGCGGTTAACGGTCTGAGGAAGGTCCGGGGGCCGGGGGGGGGGG
>JAAHTH010002103.1_pt1 | contig 10757 bp, 6 predicted proteins | sample 6116091 | NCBI WGS metagenome assembly JAAHTH01 (sample SAMN13939990, study PRJNA603662) | sponge metagenome | isolation source: marine sponge | host: Mycale hentscheli | place: New Zealand | collected 2006
GATTCATCTGCCGACTGCTACTAAAATCACCACGAATCGTTCCTGAGGCGGCCTTCAATCCGTTGGTTGCCCCAAGCATCTCACGCACGACTCGGATAACTTCGAGCCCCTCCACCACCATTGCGACAACTGGAGCACCGGTTATAAATTCTTCAAGACCGGGATAAAACGGTTTTTCTACATGCTCAGCGTAGTGCTGCTTTGACAGTTCAGGGGTCACCTGGATCAACTTCATCGCAATGATGTTGATGGCCTTTTCCTCAAATCGGGAAATAATGGTGCCCACGAGACGTCGTTGTACGCAGTCGGGCTTGAGTAATACGAGTGATCTTTCCATCGCAGTAGATTAACCTCGGTTAAGTGTTTGTGAATGTGTTGGTTGCTGAATTAATTGCCAAAAATCGGCCGCACGGCGGATTCTAACAGATGTTTTCCCCTTTCGAAAACCGGTCATATCTGGGAAACTTTAACAACTCGATAATTCCGTTCACTATTTGAACGGCAACCGTAATGAACTGAGAGCGCTTCCCTACGGTCCGCTTCGAACATGAGAATACGTACATCAACTGGGGCGATGTCGTCAGGGCCCCGATCGACTGGTACATTTTAAATACTGATAGCAATAGAAAACGACTAAATTGCAGTGCCAAAAGCAAATGTGATTTTGCAGCACGATCCGATTACTGTCTGAGTTTGTTACGAGTTTCGAATGATAAGTGCCAACGAACAGTTTCCCCCCACGCAAAAACCTTCCGAGTCGGTGTCCGGCGTTACCGTTCGCCTCGCTGGTGACTCTGGAGACGGCATGCAATTGCTGGGAACCCAACTAACCAATACTTCCGCATTGTCGGGGAATGATGTCGCGACGTTTCCAGACTTCCCAGCAGAAATCCGCGCTCCGCGAGGAACGCGAGCCGGGGTCAGCGGTTTTCAGGTCCAGTTTTCTGCAGAGGAAATTTTCACCCCGGGCGATGGACTCGATGCGCTTGTCTGCATGAACCCAGCAGCCTTGATCACCAATCTCTCTGATCTTAAAGGAACAGGGATTTTGATTGTCAACTCTGACAGTTTTGATGCAAAAGATCTCAAGCTCGCCAAACTGGAAGAAAATCCACTCGATGACGGCACGATTGAAAAGTACCGGACGATCCGGGTGCCGATGACAACCCTGACTCGAGGCGCCGTTGAACCCACTGGTCTCTCCGTAAAACTGGCTGACCGTTGCAAGAACTTTTTCGCGATGGGCCTGGTGTTTTGGCTTTACGGTCGTGATGTGGAACCAACATTGCGCTTCATCGAAAACAAATTCTCCTCCAAACCAGAAATTGCCGAGGCGAACCGACTCGCACTTAAAGCTGGCTGGCACTATGGAGAAACCACTGAAGATTTTGCGTCCACCTACCAGGTTCCGAAGGCTGAATTGAAGCCGGGCACCTATCGAAATGTCATGGGCAATCAGGCACTCGCATGGGGCTTGATTGCGGCGTCAAAGTTAAGCGGTAAAGAATTATTTCTCGGTTCCTACCCGATCACGCCGGCCAGCGATATTCTGCACGAACTTAGCAAACATAAAAACTTTGGTGTTAGAACTTTTCAAGCCGAAGATGAGATCGCGGCAGTTTGCTCAGCTGTGGGTGCGGCATTCGGTGGAAGCATGGCTGTCACAACAAGTAGCGGGCCAGGTATCGCCCTGAAAGGGGAGGGGATGGGACTTGGGCTAATCCTCGAGCTTCCCATGATCATTATCGATGTCCAACGGGGCGGACCAAGTACCGGCCTGCCGACCAAAACGGAACAGTCTGATTTAATGATGGCGATGTACGGCCGAAACGGCGAATCGCCATTGCCAATTATCGCCGCCCGAAGTCCAAGCGATTGCTTTCAAACTGCAATCGAAGCGTGGCAAATCGCCACCCGTTATATGACGCCTGTTGTCATTCTCTCGGATGGATACATCGCTAATGGAGCAGAACCCTGGAAGATCCCCGAAATCGACACCTTACCCAAAATTGACGTTTGCCACCCCACCGAATTCAACGGCGACGACGAGTTTCTACCGTACAAACGCGACGAGAATCTAGCGAGGCCATGGGCCTTACCCGGAACTCCCAATTTGATGCACCGTGTGGGAGGTCTCGAGAAACAGGATGGAACCGGCAACGTGAGTTACGACCCGGCGAACCATCAGCACATGGTTGAAACTCGCGCGAAAAAAGTAGAACTGGTTGCTGACTTTGTAGCAGAAGCCGAACTCGAAGGTAGCGACAACGGAACGCTCGTCATCAGTTGGGGTGGAACTTACGGTGCCTGCCACACTGCCGTCCAAACCTGCGTCGCGGAAGGCATGAATGTGGGCCACGTCCACCTCCGCTGGATCAACCCGTTCCCACGCAACCTCGAATCCCTGATTCAGCAATACGATCAGATTGTTGTCCCCGAACTTAATACGGGACAAATGTCTGCACTACTCCGCCAGCAATTTCTTGTGGATGCCGTCGGCATCAATAAAATTCAGGGCAAGCCTTTTCACGTCAATGAAATTATTGACGGCATCAAAACTGCCGCTCGCGAGGTCGTCAGCTAACCCCCGGACTGCTGACCGCCTTCTTACCCTCAATCCTTAATTCCAATTCAAAGTATTGAAACATGAGTACTGAACTACCTGTCCTGAAACCAGCTGACTTTGCTTCAGATCAAGACGTGCGATGGTGCCCCGGATGCGGCGACTATTCAATCCTCGCCCAAATGAAAAAAGTGCTGCCGGAACTTGGATCCACCCGGGAAAACACTGTCTTCATTTCGGGAATTGGATGCTCCAGTCGATTCCCGTATTACATGAACACCTATGGCATGCACAGCATTCATGGTCGTGCCCCCGCTTTCGCAACTGGCCTCAAATCAACCCGCCCAGAGCTTGACATCTGGGTCATTACTGGTGACGGCGATGCGTTGAGCATTGGCGGCAATCACTTCATGCACATTGTGCGAAGAAATGTCGACGTCAACATCATTCTCTTTAACAATGCGATCTATGGACTTACCAAAGGACAATACTCGCCAACTTCCAAGGTTGGTTCAGTCACCAAAAGCACCCCCCGCGGTTCGATTGATCACCCCCTCAATCCCATCTCCGTTGCCATTGCCGCCGAGGCCAGCTTCGTTGCCCGGTCGATCGATACCAATATCAAACATCTCGTGGCAATGATGAAACGGGCGGCAGCTCATAAAGGAACTTCATTTTTAGAAGTCTATCAGAACTGCAACGTCTTTAATGACGGCATCTGGGATTACGCGAAAAACAAAAATACAAAAGCCGACACCACACTTCTTCTCGAACATGGCAAACCACTTATTTATGCCGGTGGTACCAAGGGAATTCAACTCAATGGATTCAATCCTGAAGTTGTTGACCTTGCCAATGTAGCTCAGGACGACCTGCTGTTCCACGACGAGAAAGCCCCGAATTCTCAACTTGCATTCTTGTTGAGTCGCATGCGTCACCCGGATTTCCCTGAGCCAATCGGTGTCTTTCGAGATGTAGACCGGCCAACTTACGACGACATGATCAATTCGCAAGTCGACGACGCAGTTTCGGAAAAAGGGGCAGGGGAGCTGCAGAAACTGTTCCACTCCGGTGACACCTGGCAGGTCAATTAACGCAAGGGTATTTCCATCTTCCCTCTCGACGAAACCGAGCCTTTCAAAACTAGTCTGCAAACACTCATGGCGATGCCAACCGATCAGCTATCCCGCTGAATCGGTTTGGCTCCACAGTTGAATCTTCGGTGAAATTGTGAATAACAAGATTCTTGTTGCCAGCGAATACGGATCTGTCAATGGTGGCGAGAATTCATTTCTGACCATCATCGATGGCTTACGTCAAAACGGCTGGAGTTTCATCGCGGCAGTTCCCCGGCGATCGCCTTTCGCGAATCGACTGCGAGAATCTGAAGTCGAAGTGATTGACTTCTGCATGCACAACGCGGATGGTGGTAAAAAGTCACAGACAGAAATTCGCGAAGAATTTTCGACACTCGCTACCAGAACTGCCTGCGACCTTGTTCATTGCAACAGCCTCTCAACGAGTCGGATCTGCGGGCCAGCCTGCCGATCGCTTGGCATTCCAAGCCTCGGATACCTCCGCGACATTTTAAAGCTGAGCAAGAAAGCGATGGCCGACCTCAATCAGATCGACCGGCTTATCGCTGTATCTCAAGCAACGAAGCAATGGCATTGCGAACGCGGCCTGGATCCCTCACGCACCTTTGTTGTTTACAACGGTGTTGATAGTAAGGTCTTTTTCCCTGACGAAAAACCGCCGTCCCAATCCGGGGCTGCACCTTTCACTCCATCCGCCCACCCAGGCTTATTATTCGTGGGACAGATCGGCATGCGGAAAGGAGTTGATTCCTTGCTGGACGCATTTTTTAAAATCGCTCAGGAAATACCAACAGCCGAACTCGCAATCGTTGGGCAGCGATACTCCCAGAAACAAGAGGCGGTCGATTACGAGAAGAGGCTAATTTTACAAGTCGAAAACTCTCTCTTTAGTAAGAGAATTTCTTGGCTTGGCATTCGGAATGACATTCCAAACTTAATGCGACAATCAACCATTTTAATCCATCCCGCTCGGCAGGAACCTTTGGGACGTGTGTTACTCGAATCAGCCGCCAGTGGTCTACCCATGATTGCGACTGACGTGGGCGGGACATCCGAGATACTTTCGCCCACGGAATTCAACGAATTATTGGTCCCTCCAGAGAGTCCAGCAGAAATCGCACGAAAAGTCATCGAACTGTCAAATTCACCCCAAAAATTAAATGCCATCAGCAGCCAATTGAGAACGAGAGCGATGGCCAATTTTTCGGTGGAAAATTGTGTCAGCAAACTCAATTGGCACTACCGGGAACTTCTAAAATTGAATTAGGTCTCAGACCGGTTAGGTTTTTAAACTATCTACTTCAAACCCTATAGCCCGACCAACCCCCAATCCGCCCAATGCCCCCTTGCACCCTCGACCAAAATCAAGCGCGGTGGGATTGGGTTGGTTTGAAACGCATTTTCACGCTTAAACCGGCTAAACGGATAAATCCCATCACGATTCCGTCGCATTCTCAATTCCACGGTTGAAGTTGCCCTAAGCGAGTGCAAGAATGAAGTTGTCGCACACGGAAAATTCCTTCTTTGGTAACGTTATGTCGAAGATCACAAAAAATGACTTCATTAAAGGACTAAAACAAAGCGGGATCGTCGAATCAAGCCAGCTCGAAGAACTGCTTAGTAACAATACTGCAGATACTCCCGAGGCTGTCGCACAACTACTGATCCGTGAAGAATTGGTCACGACTTGGCAAGCCAAGTTTTTAATGACAGGCAGAACGAGGCTGGACGTTGGCAGTTATCGACTTCTTGAGCGCATTCAAAGAGACGACCTGGGTGATCGCTTACTTGCGGTGCATACTTCGCTAGCGCGAAAAGTCGATATTCAAATTCTCCCCGCAGCACTCACGGAAGACCAGAAAAATTGCGATCGCTTTATTCAGAAAGCAAGCCTTGCCGCTCAATTAGACCACCCTCACCTGACCCATGTCTTCGACATTGACCAAGAAGGGGGAAGATACTTTTTAGTCACGGAGCACATTGAAGGCCAAACGCTGGACCAGTCGACATCTATCCAGTTTGACGAATTACTTATTGCTAAGATCACTCAGCAGGCAATTGATGGATTGCAGCACGCCCACCAACAAGAGGTCGTGCACGGATGGATCGGTAGAGCAGACTTAATTCTCGATGCCCAGCAAAATCTTAAAATCCAAAACTTACCACTCTCTCCTCTTCGACGACAACTCTCTGGCACTGAGGAACAATCAACGGTAGCGCAAGACTTCTCTGCGATGGCGACGATTGGCCAGTCTCTGCTGAAGGAGGCAAATCTCGAGGAAACTGATCTTGGGGTAGAGCTATCCGGTTTATTGTCACAACTACAAGATGCCACTCCTGATTTGATCAAAGACATTTCAGCTTCGCTACTCAGCTTCATCCAGATGAATGCCGCGCCCGAGCCCATGGATTTCGGAGGTTTCGATCAACCGGTTGCGAGCACGTCACTCGCCGCTCGCAAGAAAAAGAAAACGGTACCAGAAGCAGAAACTCCTCCGCTCCCTGAAAAACTGAGCGGATTGCCTCGTCTTTGGCGCGACAATCCCGTCGCCGTGATCGCGACAACCGCTGTGGTTGTCCTGTTTATGGTGATCGGTTCCGTGTTTGGAGCCATTGCCGCCTTAAATTCGTTCAAACCAACTACAGTCGTTAAGGCGAATCAGGATGGTTTATTGCTTCCCGCCGTCACGGTACTTGAAACCACTGATCCGGAACCCGCTAAACAGGACAACAACGGGCCTCCTACCGATGAGGAAATGCAAAAATTCCTCGACAATCTCAATAACAATTCACAAAAATCCGGAACCCCCAAGAATACGCAGACTCCTCCAAACAATCCGGCGGCCAAGGTCAACGATCCAATCCCTCCCGCCAACCCTAAGCCACCGGCCGATGCAGCTCCGCCAAAGGCTGTTAAGCCAAAACCGAAAACTGACTTAACGATCATTAAAGGCATAGCTGAAAAAACGCAAGAAGTTCTTAACAAAGGTGACGTCAAGACCATCGAGCAAATGGCCAAAATGAGCCCGCACGAAATGAAATTGGCATTGCAAAAAGGGGGCTGGAACCCGGCCAACAAAATCGAAGAATATCGATCTTGGATTCAACAGGCCAAGGGGGTCATTGGTGATAAATCCCCCGTAAAGCAGTCGCCTCCAGCGGTCGCAGCGAAAAAACCCAGCCAACCCGAGGCAAGCAAAACTCCTTTTGCTAATTTCCCAGAGCGGGTCAGCTTACCTCCAATCGAAAATACAAAAGAGAAGAAACTTGCCGACCTAATCATAAAAAAACAGTACCTGCTCGGCGTCGAAATCATTTGTGAAGAAGGAGTCGCTCGCGGCAAGCCTGTTTTCGAACTTGAGCGCTCGAAGGATGACAAACAAAAGTGGAATGTAACGGTTCGAAAAAGTGCGAAGCAGCGTCCACTTCCCATTGCGACCTTCCGAAAATCAGAAAATGCCTTTCTGTTTCAGTGGCTTACTGATGCCTCCACGGACAAAACTGCGGCGAAGTTAGCAAGCAACCTGCGAAACTGCTTATTGAAATTAAAACTCCCTGAAGACCAGGGAACCATAGTTTTCCTTCGGACTCCGATGAAAATCCCTGACCTCCGCCTCGACAAAGAATCATTTTCGAACGAACTGGAACTTCTAATCCCTGCCATGCCCGCGCCAGAGACGATCGTAGTTGACGTTCTCCCGCTACGCATCAAAGGTGTTGAAACAGCGATCCCTAATTCGCGAGTTGAAAAAAACATGCCAGCCAAAGTCTGGCTAAAGCGAAGTGACAAAACTGGCTTCATGTGGATCCAAGTTGCGGGTGACCTTCGGTCAAAATTGACTCTCAAAAGTAATTTGGTAATGAGAGATTTCAACGGCAAAATCCAACCCGTTCAATCATCCAAAATGCTGGAGAGCCTCGTGGTTAATTTGAATAACATGAAACGGCAGTCCCAAGGAATGCTACAGGCCTACAGCAGCGCCAACCAAGGCCCACAATTCGCGGCCCAAAGAGACAACCTTGCCAAGCAACACCAGCAAAACACGCAAACAAGCCAAAAACTCAACGACTATCTCGCAACCATCCCCAAGGTTATCGAACAGCCAATTACCGTCCGGATTTACGCCAAGCTCGGAAATTACCAGGTTCCGCTCGCAGTTACTGACCCTAAACTCCCGCAACCCGAGAAATAAGCGCGAGCGAAAAAGTTCTTTGACCTCCCTTCTCAAGCCGTGCATTTTGGGAACTCCTGGCTATTTAAGGATGAGGCATTGTCTGCTGGTTCGCTGTAGCGGACTACTATCTTTAAACCGACAGTAGAAGCATCCGCTTCAACGGGGCTTGTCTAAAAGGTCTCCCTGATGTTCTTTTAACTCTTAATCCGATAAAATCGAGACCTGATACGACAACAGAATTCAAGAAACCTAGCACGATGATAAGAGTCGGAATTGTAGGCGGCACCGGATACACCGCATTGGAACTCATCAAAATTCTGCTGCGCCATCCTGATGTTTGCATCACAAAATTAACATCCAGAGATGAATCCTGCCCGGCACTTTCTGAAGTGCATCCACAAATCCGTGAGCGTCTGGAGCTAAATTTTTCTCTATTTGAAATCGACTCATTTGCCGAACAGGTTGATTTTGCATTCTGTTGCCTTCCGCATGCCGCCTCGGCGGAGATTGTCAAACAACTCGTCGAACGTGGAATCAAAGTCGTCGACTTTAGTGCCGACTACCGCCTGAACGATACTGCCACTTTTGAAAAATGGTATGAGGTCGAGCACCCCGATGCAGCGCGTGTCGGAACCGTCCCCTACGGAATTCCAGAATTATTTCGGTCAGAAATTAAAAACGCTGAATTGGTCGCAAACCCCGGGTGCTTTCCAAGCTCCGCGTTACTTCCCTTAGCTCCCCTTCTGAGTCAAAACCTTATTGAATCGACTCCTGTTATCATTGATTCGAAAACAGGTGTTTCCGGAGCAGGCCGAAAGCCTAATCTTAAATTTCACTATCCAGAATGTAACGAATCAGTCGCCGCATACGGTGTCGGTACTCATCGACACATGCCGGAAATCAACCAGATCATCGACCGTATTTGTAATCAGAAGATTTCCGCTACCTTCACTCCCCATTTAATACCAATGGATCGGGGCATCCTCTCAACCATTTACGTCAAACCTAAACCGGGAGTGGATGCGAGCGAACTTCACAATCAATTGGACGATTTTTATCACGATGAGACATTCGTTCGAATTACAGATACGCTACCCAATACAAAAGATGTAACGCATACCAATTTCTGCGACATCTCAATTTCGCAATGCGGAGAGCTCACAGTAATCGTGTCTGTTCTTGATAACCTAATCAAAGGGGCTTCTGGAGCCGCGGTTCAAAATTTCAACTTAATGCTGGGGTTACCCGAGACCACCGGAATCCTTTAAAACCGCCGCTTACCGGTAGAGGGTAGAATCGTCATTACGAATTTGACTCTCAATCGTCACATGCCAATTTCATACACTTGTAACCTATCAGAACATCACTAACTCGGATCATTGAGATGGGACTTCCCGGCGGCTTTGAATTCACTGGAATTGCCTGCGGCATTAAACCTTCGGGCAAACTGGACCTTGCGGTTGTTTCTGTCAAAAACCCCTGTGTCGCAGTAGGCGTCTACACTCAGAATATTGTTAGAGCAGCAAGCATTGAGTGGAACCAACGACTGACACCTACCGAAGGGTTCATGGCGATTGTTGTCAATTCGGGCAATGCGAACGCCTGCACAGGACAGCAGGGAATCGACGATAACCAAACCATTGCTGCGATCGCAGCCCAGCACTTAGAAGCCGAGGAAGATCAAGTGCTGGTGCTTTCCACCGGTGTGATCGGACAGCACCTTCCAATGCCAGAAACAATCAAGGGTGTCGAAAAAGCCATCTCGGAACTCGGGGATTCTCAAGATCACTTTGAACGCGCAACGAAGGCAATCCTGACGACAGACAAAGGCCCAAAGACAGTTGAGTCAGTTGTTGCAACAAATTCTGGAGAAATCAGAATTGCTGGAATGGCCAAAGGAGCCGGGATGATCGGTCCGAAAATGGCAACGATGCTGGCCATTATCATCTCCGACGCAAAGATCAGCCCCGAAAAGGCTCAGCAAATTTTAAATCGGGCAGTTGAGCAGTCGTTCAATCGAATCAGTGTCGAAGGGCACACCAGTACTAACGATGCCCTGGTGATGATCTGCAATGGGAATTCTGAGATTGAAGTCGATTCCGAGGAGTCAATCCTCGCATTTGAGAAAGCCATTACTGAAAATTGCATCGAACTTGCTAAACAAATCCCGGCTGATGGCGAAGGAGCCAGCCACCTGATCACCATTGATATCAATGGGGCAACTAACGATCAACAGGCCGAGTGTGTGGCTCGAACCGTTGCAGCCAGTGCGCTGGTCAAAACAGCGGTTACCGGGTCCGATCCTAATTGGGGACGCATCGTTTCAGCGGCTGGTTATGCAGGGGCCGAAATGGACGTATCGAAGACCAGCTTAAGACTTAACGGCTTCCTTGTGTTTGAAAATGGACAGCCTGTTGAATTCGATGAAAAGCAAGTCAGTAGGGCTCTTCAAAATCAATTTGAAACTCTGATCGAATTGACGATTGGCCTTGGAACGGGAGCCGCAAGACACTGGACCAGTGACCTTACTCAGGAATACGTTCGTTTCAATTCAGAATATACGACCTAGCCGACAAACATCGGCCATATAGATTCGGATACAAAATCTCTTTCGAAATCTCATCCCTTCTGAGGTTCGAACACCAGTTGTCAGTGGAGCAACCATTCGACAAGATCCTTGTCCCTGTCAACTCAGGGCTCAGTGTTGGCAAATCAGCTGGAAACTGAGCTTCCATTAAAACCGGATTAACCGGTCTATTTTATCAAATTTAGATTGGATAAAACGAGTTACCAACTGCCCACTTTCAAATCCGGCCTATTTTTTGGCGTGGCGGGAAGTCACTCCATAACGACTTTCTCACCCCGTGTTGGACAGGGCCAGTAATGATTACTGGCCCTGTTTTTCGTTAGACATTAAATCTT
>JAAHTH010001184.1_pt3 | contig 10756 bp, 12 predicted proteins | sample 6116091 | NCBI WGS metagenome assembly JAAHTH01 (sample SAMN13939990, study PRJNA603662) | sponge metagenome | isolation source: marine sponge | host: Mycale hentscheli | place: New Zealand | collected 2006
TATAATCTAAATAATACATAAAAAAGCACTTAAAGTTAGTGGTAATTTTAAAATTATAATCAAATTCTTTAAGTATTATAGTGAAATATTAAATTAGTTCCTATAAAATACATATATTATTAGTGAAATAATGGATTATCGCGTTTATTTTAATTATTTTATATCTATTTAAAGAATAAATACAATACTTAAATATGAATTATAAAATCTACCTCATAGAAGATAAACAAAAACTAAAATATGTTGGAAGCACAAAGGAATCCTTACACAGAAGACTGCAAAGACACAGGAATAAAAAAAATTCAAATGATAAATTCAAATGCAGTTCAAGATATTTAGATTTGGAAAATTCAACAATAACTTTATTAGAAGAAGTTGATGAATCTCAAAGAAATGAAAGAGAAGAATATTATATCAATAATATTAATTGTGTTAATGATTACAGAAACCTAACAGGAAGAGATACACAAACTTATAACCGATGGAAAAATTCTTTTGGTTATGATAATAACTTACAAAGCATTGATACTAATTTATTTTTATAATTACTTTTCTTTATTATATACCAAATTCTGTGTGGCAACATCGTGCCCCATCACGTCAGCAAGTTCCTTTTGTTTATCTAATACTTCCTTTGGTATTACAGATGATACTACTATCTTCCTCATCATCGTTGTCGATATAGATTTATTAAGATATTTTTTTGTTGTCTTTATCAATAATTGTGATAATGCATTTCTTGATAATGGATTCCCTGTTGAACTTACAAACAACACATCTCCAAATTTCTTTCCTGTTGCTTTAATATACATTCTTAAAATCTTTTCTATATCTTTATCTATTCTAATCTTTTTCTCTCCATACTTCTTCGATGTCTTATACTCATTTAATATTGCTTCTAAAAATTGAGTTCCTTTTTTATTATGTACTAAATAATTTCCATCCTTCTTGTCCTGTTCTGATAAACCATTATATTGAGTTCTTGAAATATACTTCATTCCTGCAAGATCTAATCTTAAAGGATATTTAATTAAAAAAGAAAAGATTGTATATACCATCATTAATTCTTTATCCTTTCCTGACAAATTTGTTTTCTTCTTTAATCCTGAACTCTTTATTTCACTTTCCATCTTCTTCAACATATTCTGTATTTCACTTAATTCAACAAAGTTCTGTTTCTGAGAATCACTAACCTTGCCATTCTCATTTGATTCAATATATTGCTGATTGAATTTATCACGAACCTTCTGATATTTTTCTATTAGTTCATCATATTTATTATCACTATTCAATGCCAATAATAATATTATAACTGCATTCAATGTATTTCTCTGTGATGTATAATGTTTGTCTTTGATCTTTTCCATAACATCGTCTGGTTTAGACAAAAAATCATAGTTGTCAGTATCAAATAATTTCTTCAATTTATTCAAATGTATCTCATATTGCTTGATACTATTCTCCTTTAAATTTGGTTTTGCTTCTTGAATTTTCTCCTTTATGTTTTCCGAATTAATCTTCATTATTATAATATAATCAAGATTTTTTTTAAATAAAAATAAATTACAAAAAAAGTGTCGGTAATTTTTATCAAATCTTATAATCAAATAATTCCAAAACTACCGACAGCAAAAATATTTTAGGCATTGTAAATTTCAAGATGTCCATCTACCAAACGAGCAACTCTAAGATATTCACAATAGTTCCTTAGTACATTTGGAGTTCTGCCACTTCCTGCCCACGTTCCTCCAAGATGAAGTTCAATACCTCGTTGTCCGACACGACCATTGGTGAGACGAGTTCCAACATAGAACAATTGTCCTTCCAAATTTATATCTTGATTCCTTCCTTCAAATAATTCATCATTTTCTAACATATTACCTTGTGCAGAATATTCAGTTCTGTTGAGGAAAGGCACACCTTCACTATCAGTGAAAGCACTGAATAGACGTGCCGTGTTGTCAATATCAGAAGTGTATTCATATCTATCATTGTATCGAAGATTGTATTTTAATCCATCTCCCTGAATACCAGAAGCATTAAGGAATGGAGCAATTGAATTGTTAGTTCCAAGAATAGATTCTTCATTCTGTGTTGTATCAGGTAATGTGGTAATAACACGAGGAACAAGACGATTTGCCATACCAAGATTTCTAACAATACCACTTGCTAAATCAGTATGTGACGTTGTGGTTTCAACTAAACGATAATCAACAAATGAAAAGTTGAGATCCTTATTAGCATTTGCATATCTTTCCATCTCATCGGTCGCACCATAGAAAATGTAATCAGCACAGAATTTTAATTGATCACGTTTGATGTGGAATTCCTTTTCAGTTCCAATACCACCAACACCAGCAATCTGACAACGTTCCTTAATAGTTGGATGGAATGTTAGTTCAATGTTGATTGGTTCTTTAATCATATATAGTGGCAACTGATGAATTTTAAGGAAAGGAAATAGATCAGATAGATCAATCATAAATGAAGGAACTTCCGAAGGTTTTGATCCATCCATTGTAATAGCATCAGGAAGGAAAAGACGATTGCCATTGTCAGCATCTTCTTCATAACCAGTATCTAATCCAACATTTTCAGCAAGTTGATTGTCGTCTCCGTTATACACAAATTTGTGTGCCATTGCCTTACCAGTCATAAACATCTCGCGTTCAAAATTAGTTTCACCATTGAGAAGTGAAGATTTCACGGCGTGGAGACCATCCCACGAATCCAATTCATTTAGTACTTTATTACCAATTTTTAAAACTGCCTTTTTCACAACCTGTGCTACACCGAGATGAGGAGCAAAATAGCAATCACTCGAAGATGCATTATCCCGTGGTTCAAGTGCTAAAAAGGTCTTTGAATGTGAATGCAGTAAGCCTTTGTTCTGTAATGTGAAACGTGTGAAACCATCAGTTGTGCTTGTTCCCTGTGAGAACACAACAGGTTCAAGTAAATCAGTTTCAACCTGCTGAACGTAATTCACAGGAACTTGCTGTAATTGAATGAAATCAGGAATATCTCCACCACCATTGCCAGGGAGTGGTTTAGCATTTGTCTGAGTCGGAGGAGGAGGAGTCGGTTCGCTTGATGCTTCCATATTTATTTTATAATTAATACTATATAAAATTTGGAATAGAAAAATAATAAAAAAAAAGAGTATAGAAACAAATTTATACTAATTTTGAAATATCAATTTCAGGTTCTGGTTCTGGTTCGCGTGGTGGTTTTTGTCTTAGATAATCTTCTCTCATTTTTTTATTTTTATATTCTGTTTCACTATTATTTTCAGTGAAAGATTCTCTCGATGTTTTTGGCACTAACCTTGGAGTTTTTTGTTCTTCAACTTCTTCCAAAATTTGTTCTTCTTTTTTTAGAATTTTATTTTCTTTTTTATTCATTTTTTTTGCCTGATCCTTCAATGATTTCATTTCTTCTTCATTTGGTGGTCTTCTTTCACATTGGAATAAATAACATAAATTCACTTTGCAGTGACATTTGGATTGCCATATAACTAATAATAAACTTCCAACTGCTCCCATCATTAATACAACAGCACCAGCAAGTTGATCAATAGACATTTTGTCTATTTCTATCATTGCATCATCATCAGGTGTTTCAGACATATTTATTATAATAAATATTTTTATCTCATATATCCTTTAATTTTTAATTTTTTTAGTTTATCTGCTAAATCCTTGTCAGCAGTTTTATAAGTTTTTCCTTTCATCACAAAGGAATAAATTCTTCCAAATCCCCATTGCTCTGCACTCATCTTTCCTTTGAGAGACTTACCACCAACTTTTTTTCCATCTGATACTCTTCTAACAGATTGAGGATTAGTTTTTCTCGCTCCGACTCCTCGATCATAAACTTCATTAAGTATTCGCACAGGGATGCCAGTATTTTTTGAAATTTCACTTTTAGAATGTGCAGTGCCTCGTTTAAATCCATACTTCTTGTTGTACTTCTCTTTATTAGTTGCCATATTTTATTTTTATAAATATTTTTTTTTCTAAATTAAAATAAAAGTTAAAGTATTAATGTCAGAATCTAATCCTTCCAAAAAACCAATTGAACAAGCAATCATAAGTATTGATTCACTTATATCCGATATGCAAGAGATTAAAAATGATATTAGTCACATTAAACAATACGTCCGAAAAATGGAAATAAAAAGACAAATAGAAGAAGAAGAAGCAACTAGACAAGAAAATGAATATGTTCATTCAGATAAATCTTGGTTTGGATGGTGAAAAGTGTCGGTAAATTTGCCAAAATATTATAATATAAATTCTCAAAAACTACCGACAAATTCAAATTCCATTCGTTTTTATTTTAAGATTTTTTTTCTAATTAATATTATAAATGGAAAATTATTCCGATGAAATTACAATATTAGTTCCAACTTGGAATCGTTCTAAGTTCTTACCATTATTCTTAATGAATATTAAAGCACAAAAATATCCTCACGATAAATTAAAATTAATTATCGATGATGATGGAGAAGATAAATTTATAAAAAATATTGATGAAGTAAGAAGAATCTTACATCCAATTCAAGTTCAATATATCACAAATAAACCTCGGAGAACTATTGGAAAAAAAAGAAATGATTTAGTGAAAGAATGCAAAACAAAAATATTTTGCTTTCTTGATGATGATGATGTATATCTTCCAACATATATCACACATTCTTATGATACTATGAAAGAAAAGAAAGTTGGTTGTGTTGGTTCAGATAAAATGATATTTGTGATGACTGATAAAAATTATGAATTACACGCAATTGATTGTGGAGATCGAGCATCATTGATCCACGAAGCAACTTTAATGATGACAAAAAAATGGTACAAAGCATCCTGTAAATTTGGAAATAATTCACAAGGTGAAGGTAAGAATATTTTTGTTGGACACGAAAATAATGTTGCCATTACAGATATTATGAAAATTATGTGCTGTGTTCAACACGGACAAAATACTATTGATAAATTACAATTTGCAAAAGATGAAACCAAAATTACAATGACACTAACTGATGAAATTATTGAAGTTTTAAAAAAAATACTTTAAAAAGATATTTAAAAATAATATCTATATTAATATTAGAAAATAAAAATGTTTGATCTCACTGAGGAACAAATTGAAACTATTCTAACTAGATACAAGAACCAACAACAACGTGATAAAGAAAAATATGAAAAGGTAAAAGATTCAGAAGAATTCAAAATGAAGAACAGAGAAAAGGCAAAACTTTGGTATGAAAATAACAAAGAAAAGAGAGCACAAAAATATCAAGATAATAAAGATTTTAATCTTGCAAAAAATACTTATTACTATTATAAAAGAACTAATCAAATAGATAAATTCAAGGATAAGCATCCACAGAAATATGACATACTTTCAATGTATGGTTATTTTAATGAATGAAATCCTTCTTCATCAACTTCATAATCATAATCACTTTCTTCTTCTGCCGAACCTTCGGTGTCACTTAATTTTTCTTTTTTCACTCTTAAAGGTTGTCTATAATCTTCATCATCTTCAAGAGCATCAATTAAATCTGGTCTTCCAAACATTGCTAAAATTGAAATTATTTCATCCAAATAACCTTCATCAATTTTCATACGGATCATCTCTTTTTATATCTTCATAGATTTTTTTTTCAGGATAAATTTTTAATAAATTTTCAATGCATCCATCACACGTTGGTTCTTCTGTAATTAAAAAATATTCAATTGTTTCAGGCATCCCCTTTAAGTCCAGTCTGTCAATTGCTTCAAGTTTCTCACGAAGTTTTCCTCTCTTTTCCATATAAATTGATTTCCCTGACATTTTATATTATTTAAAATAAAAAAATCTCAAATAAAAAAAAATAATATAATATAATATAATATTAAATGAACTCATACACTGACTTAAAAGTTATTGAATGTAATAGACTTCATTCAGAGGAGGCGAAATCAGGAAATAATGAAAATTTTAGTCTATGGACAAATAATCTCACAGATATTGTTCATTTAAATGCAGGAGATAAAATTTCTGTTCAAGGAGCATTTGTTTCTGAAAGAGGTGCTGGACAAAGTTCTTCCATTGAAATAAAAGGTGTTGATTTAGGAATCAAAAAAGAATTTAAATTTGTAGAATTTGAAGGAACTCATCCAAATACTCAATTAAATAGTGGTTTTGAAATTATTGATGCTAATGCTTCCTCACAACAAATAAATATTCGTGATGATACTGGATACTTTAATATTCAATATTATATGAATGCAAATGGTCATAATTATTACCAATTGCCACGTAGGTGGGTGTGGAATAGTTCTGCTGGTGGAGTGATGGAGAATTGGTTTGAAGATGATTCTCCAAATTATAAAGGTATGGCATATCACGATCCATTCAATGCTGGATACAATGGTGTTGTTGATACATTTGTTTTATTTGATGATTATTATCAAACAACAATTAATGGTTCTCTAACTAAATTGAGAAATAATAATGATAGATATACACTTATGGTTCGAGATAGAACTTATTTTTCAGAAGCACAAGCAGATGGTAACCTTCCACCTCAATATCTTAGAGATCCTGAAAATGCCATTTATCATACATATACTGAATTAAAAAAGATTGAAGTACCAAAAGGTTTTAATAGTCCAACTTATATTGCAAGTGAAATAACAAAACAACTTCAAAAGGTTGAAAAAGAAGAAATATTTGAATTTAGAGATTCTGCTGATAGAACACACAATGCAAGTTTGCCAGGTTTCCCTGTTCCTGTGTATAAAACATTTGAAACTGAAACTTTCAAAACATTCAATGTTGCCAGTATTTATGCTGATGAAAGACTTTTAAATAATCATATGGAAATAGATTATAATCATTATATCAATGCTGGAACTAACGCCAGTGGTTGGGAATGGTTGTCTCAATATCAAGTGATTGCTTGTAAAAGACCAGAACTTTATGAAACAGGAAGATTGATTAATAGAAGGTTAGGACATTATCGTGGAGTATTAGGTTCTCAAACTCAATTTGAATATAATGGAACAAATCATTCAGCAGGTGTCAATGGTATCATTACAGATATTGAATATACAGAAGCAAATTGTAATTTATTAAGAGATTTTATTCTTGCACAACAAAAATATCCAGAAATATGGAATATTTTTTCGGATTCGAGAACTGGATATAACGCAGGAGATACAATTGATAATTCTGTTTGGTTTCATTTTAATCGTTATAAAAATGCTTCAATGTCATTGAATCCTGCTGAACCAGTTCCATACACAGAAGGATCTCAACTTGGTTGGGGAGGATATATTAATCCTTCTTGGAATGCTTCTAATCAGCATCAACTTTCATCTGTAATTGTTCCATTCAAATATGATAAATCTCAAAAGGATACTTTTTATTCATATAAACAAGATAGCACAACTGAACGTGGAGCATTATATCAAAAAGAAAATAGACTATCATTTGGATTTATTGGAATGACAGATCCTGAACATTTCATTTTTGAACCTCAAAGAATTGTTATTTATCCAACAGATCATAATGGAAGTGGTTCAGCATTATTCAATATGTTAAACAATGGAAATACTATTGAAGCAACAAGAAAGTTTGGTTTTGATATGCATTTCACAGCACCAGGTGGTGGATATATAATGCCATTCAGTGGATACACAACTGGCGTAGATACATTTGATGATCGTGCTTTTGAAAAAGTTGGAGATTTGAAAGTGGCAAGAAATTCCAATTCAACTATTATGGCAGATTATCAAGTCAATACTCAAATGTTAAGAAGAAAATTATATATTGGTGCTGATAATCCTGAATTAAATTATGATGGAACAAATTTTGCTTTTGCTAAATTACACACTGCATTGAATCGTGGAAATGATAGAAGAGCAGATAATACTTACACAGATGATCAATTTGAAGCAGATACAGAAGCAACCAAGATTGTTTATAAAATAAATCCAAAAGAAGATTTCAATGATTGGACGCCAGCAAGAATGCCTTACGTCGCACAGGAATTTATCCAGTCTGATCATTCAAATGCTTCAACTAAATCTGTATCTCACAAATTTAATGAAAACCTCGAACCTTGGCAAATTTATGATTCATTAGGTGGAATATTTATTTCTGATTTTAATTTATCTGAAAATGAATGGACAGGTACTCTGTGGGATTTATTAGGTTTCACTTACAATCAATTTCATAGTTCATCTAATACAAGAAATCTCAGAGTTGATGGAACAAATTCTAATGATTTATCTATCATCACAACAAATGCTCAATTTGATATTGGAGATATAAAAACACTTTATCAAAATTATTTTGGTGTTCCACTATACAGAAATATGATTCCAGATATTGCTACATTGTTTTTTGAAGAAAGTTCCACAAAACAAATCAGACAGATTTCATATTATCCTGAAATTATCAATACAGCAACTTCTGTTCAGATCGTTGCTGAAAAATTACCGACAAGAATGATTCGTGGTTATTATACTATAAGATCAAACGTATTACAAGAAACTCCATTTATTGGTGGTAAGATTAATAATACAACTATGCCAATCATTGGTATTGTTGATAAAATCAATGGAGATGGAGATTTTTATTTTGGACAAGAATCTTCATTGGAATTCACAATCACTAAACCTTTAAAACTTGCTTCAATCACTTGCAGTATTCACGATCCAGATGGTTCATATGCAAACACATCAGAACAAAATACAATCCTTTTAAAGATTCAAAAAAATAGAAATGTAAGTTTTAATGTTGTTCAAGAAATAATGGAACAATCCAAGAAATAATTGTCGGCACTTTTGTTAAATTTATATTATAAAATATTTCAAAAATTACCGACACCAAAAAAATATCTGTGTGAATTATAAAATGGTTAAGATGATTATTGAACCTGGCACTGCGAAGGGAAAAAAGTACAAAGCAGTCTTCTTCGATGATAATGGAAAAAAGATAAAAACTTCTCAGTTTGGTGCGAAAGGATATGAGGACTATACAATGCACAAAGACAAAAAACGACGAGAGAAATACAGAAGTCGTCATAAAGGGATGTTAAAGAAGACTTCGTATATGTCTCCTGCTCACTTATCATATTACTTGCTTTGGGGAAATTCAACTTCATTGAATACTAATATTAAGAATTATAAAAAAAAATTTAATTTAAAATAAATGAAATCCTTTAAGTATCAAGGAAAATATTTAATAAATGGATTATATTTGTATCTATTCCAAAAATTAGAAATTAAGGTATTTAAAGTTTTGATTATATATATTATTAAGAATAGAAACAAAATGGATAGCGGAAAAATTAAATCGTCTGAAAAAAAATCTAATAATAATAATATTATGATCAGAAAGAATGGAATGTTTTGGTGCTTTCCACTTATTCCAAATACAAAGAATCCTGCTTGTAAGTGGAAGTCTCCATCTGAACAGAAACTAATATCTGTGAAGGTGAATGATAAAAAGAATATCTGTAATCTTGGTGTTCCTTGTGGAAAAAGAAATAATCTTTGTGTCATTGATATTGATTGTACAAAGGATGAAAATATGTATGAAAATGTTTTTTTAAAGACATTTGGGGAGCCAGAAAATTGGAATAAGATTTTTGGATGTCCAGTTATAAAATCTCAATCAGGAGGATTTCATCTATGGTTTCAAGAACAAGAAGAAATTCTTCAAACACAAAATTCAGAAACTCACATTGATGTCAGAGCAGAAGGTGGATATATCATTTGTCCTGGTTCAATGATTGATGGGAGAAAGTATGAAATAGTTCAAGGTGATATTGGTGCTATTCCAAAGATGACACCAACTCTCATTGAATTTATGAAATTAAATTATATTGGAAAGAAAAATTCTGATAAACCAAATAGAAGAATTAGAACCAAAATTATTAAATCAAAAAATGGAAAAGAAATTATTATGCAAGAAATGATTGGATGTGATCAAAGTCTATATAGATATGATTATTCAGATTTTATGTTGAATAATATCATCAAAGGACTTGATAAAAAATATTTCAATGATTATCATTATTGGTTGATTTTCACAACTGCAATGAAGCAAATTGATAGACAAGATCTTTGGGAAGAATATTCCAAAAAATTTGGCAACAAAGAATACAATGAATTACACAATCTTGATATTTGGACTGGTATTACTGGTCATCGTCATATTCTTGCAATCAATCATATTCTTAAAGAATCTTCTTACAAGAATGCAAGAACTTCTCTTGATTATTACAAATACAAAGCAATTCTCAAAAATAAAATTAAACCTCATCAAAAAATAAATAGAAAGAAACTTGGAATTAATGAAGATGGTCTTCAAGAAGATTATTTCAAGAAACTTGCTGAACTGAAAAAAATTATTATGATTAAATCTGATACTGGAACAGGAAAAACAACAGCATTCAAGAAATACATTAAAATGAAAAACAATAAATTTATTTCATTAGTTTCGAGAAAAACTCTTGGTGAAGAACAATATCATTTATTTTCCAAGTTTGGAATTGAATGTTCTTATTATGAATATGAAAGATTTGAAGATGATTCTTATATTTGCCAAGTTGATAGTATTATGAAACTTGGATTTGCCATCCAAGAAGGTTGGTTGGAAGGTTATGAAATTTTTATGGATGAATTCAATTCAATCATCAAGTATATTTTCACATCATCCACATTGAATAAATCAAGAATTCTTGTTATTGAAACTC
>JAAHTH010003461.1_pt1 | contig 10756 bp, 26 predicted proteins | sample 6116091 | NCBI WGS metagenome assembly JAAHTH01 (sample SAMN13939990, study PRJNA603662) | sponge metagenome | isolation source: marine sponge | host: Mycale hentscheli | place: New Zealand | collected 2006
AGAATTAAATTTATAGATATGAAAATAATAGATACAAACAACTTAAAGATTAAAACAGATAACGAATACAACCATGTATTGGAGCATCCTTTTACGTTAGAGATTAACGGAGAGCGTCACGAGGTAGAGGGAGATGTTTATACTGAGTGCGATTATGATGGAGATGTTACAGATTTCGTTATTACATTAGTCGATTATGATGGTTTTTATACTGATGAGCAGACAGAAGAGATAGAGGAATTATTAACTGAAACATTAAGACCATGATAAGCGAATTTTTAAGACTACAACACTCAATCGATAGCATCGAAGATGTTAGGCAGGTAGCACCAACTTTTAAATGGGTGAGGCTATTTGAGAATAGATTTAAGAACGATGCAGGAGTGCAGGAAAAAACACAGATTTTACTAACACAATTAAGAGATATTGAACTATGAAAATAATTAAAGACAACGAAGAATTAAAAAGCTACATTAAAGATGGTCAAATTACTTTTGACTGTAGTATTAAATGTAATTTCAATATTAATGTAAATGCGAATATCAAAGCAAGGAATATCAAAGCATTGAATATCAAAGCAAGGAATATCGATGCATTGAATATCGATGCATTGAATATCGATGTATGGGATATCGATGCATGGAATATCGATGCATTGAATATCGATGCATTGAATATCAAAGCAAGGAATATCAAAGCAAGGAATATCAAAGCAAGGAATATCGATGTATGGGATATCGATGCATTGAATATCGATGCATTGAATATGTCATTTTATGCCTTTTGTATTTCTTATATTACTTTAAAATGCAAATCAATAAAAGGACTTAGAGATAATAGTTTCTTTAAGTGCCTAGATAACGAGGTAGAATATATCAATACAGATAAAATAATTACAATAGATGGCAAGGATATTAAAATATCTGAGGAGTCTTTTAACGAATTAAAAAAACAATTACTATGAAAAAATTATTAGAAGTTAAGAAGCAGATAGGTACACTATCAAAGAATAGTAAAAACCCTTTCTTTAAATCAAAGTATTTAGATTTAACATCATTATTAGAAGCGGTTGAGCCAGTACTTATTGAGAACGGTATCATACTACTACAACCATTATCAGAGGGTAGGGTAGTAACCTTATTAATAGATGCAGATGATGGTAGTACAATAGTAGAGAGTGAGATTTCTATACCTGAGAATATTACAGACCCTCAGAAGTTAGGTAGTGCAATAACTTATTTTAGACGATACACTCTTAAAAGCCTTTTAGCTATTGCAGAAGATGATGATGATGGTAATTTAGCAGCTAAGAAAACTAAGCCATCATTATCAAATGATAAGTTAGCAGGGTGTGAGGATTGGACTAAGGCACAAAAGGATGCAGTAAAAAACAAGTATAAATTAACTAAGGAACAATTAAATAAATTAGCATGAAAAAAATAACAATATTAATAGCAACAATTACTTTGGTAGCTTGTCAAAAGAATGACGAGTTACCAACTCCACAAAATAAGCCAGTTAGCATTACAGAAGTATTAGCAGATACGGTAAGCACTAAGATAGTTAAGTTAGATGTAGAGAACCATCACAGTATATCAGAGGCTACACATTCATCTAACGGTACATTATTAGCGTCTTATAATCATGGACAATGGTATGAGTACGAATTAAAAGAGGGGGAGTTTTTAACTGTATCATCATCGAGCATTATTAATAACGGTAATCCCATTATAAATGTATATGTAGATGGAGTGTTAACACATACAGAGGATGGTAATAACTACGGATTAGTAAGTTATACCTATACAAATAATTAATTTGGCATAATATTTGCAGTAAATAATATAAATAAATAGATATGAAAGAGAAGATAATTGAAATAATGACAAGGCATAATGAAAACTATTGGAATAATGATTCGTGGAGTGATTCTCCTGAGTTGTCGCAACAAGAGAAAGATGCTATAGACAGGTGTAATGAGGATATTGCAAAAGAAATAATTGAACTATTTAGATAAAAACAATAGATATGAAAGTAACAGGAGTAATAACAAAAATCCTAGACATAGAGTCAGGAGAAAGCAAAGCAGGTAAGAAGTGGTTAAAAAACACATTCATCTTAGAAACATCTGAGGATTATAATAACGTGTATGCGTTCGAGGTATTCGGTGAGGAGAAAGTAAATAACTTTACTAAGTTTAATCGAGTGGGGCAGGATGTAGAAGTAGATTTCAATGTTAGTTGTAATGAGTGGAAAGGTAAATATTATACATCTCTACAGGCTTGGAAGATTTTTAAGGCAGAAGCTAATGAGGAGGTAGTAGGTAGTCCTATAGAGGAGGAGGATGTGCTACCGTTTTAATAAGATAGGTTTGTTTGTGGAGGTAGTAGATACCAAAACAGATAAAGTAATAATGTTAGCCGATGCAAATACTGTATCGGCTAATAGTGTTATTAATAAGGACGTAACTAATTACAGATATATAGCGAATCAGTTAGGTATAACAATTAATGAAGCAAAAAAAAGATATGGACATATTTAGTAGGGCTTATGTAGAGAGCCTGATAATTAAAGACTCTACGTACAACATTAAAAACAACATAGTATTAAGCGGTGAGGATTTAGAGTGTTATGTATCAGATTACTGTTTTTATATTAACGACCTAAAGCGTAGGGGGTTTTATAATGATGCTATTAAGTTGCGTAAGTATTTAGAGTTTGCCCTGCTTAATTACAACCTAACTAAAGAGCAATCTATTAATATAGTTAAAACACATTTAGATGAATAGAGAGGATATATTAGTAGGGATTTATAACGACCCTTTCTATAGAGGTTACATAACTAAGTTAACGCCATATTTAATAGAGGAGTGCTATAGTGAGTTTCTTTTAGAGGTATCTGAGATGTGTGAGACTAAATTAGAACTCCTACACTCTTATAACGAGCTAAAGTATTACAGTATTTCGATTATTCGTAATATGGTTTACAATAAGTATTCTAACTTCAATAAGATGCATAATGAAAAGTTAGCAGATATAGATAACCATCCTTACTTATATGAGGATAATGAAGAGGTTAACCATGAGTTAAACGATGAACTGGTTAATGACATTAAAGAGTTCTTAACTAAGAGGGCTGAGAATGTAGATGGTGCATGGTATGATAAGCAGCTATTTAAAATGTATTTCGAGGAGGATGAGACATTTAGAAGTATATCAGAAATGACTTCCATCCCTACCTCATCAATATTTCATAATATTAAAGGTACTCAATCAGTAATTCAACAAAAATTTAAAAAAAGATATGATGATTTATAATATAATAGCATTAGGCTATTTACTCTATAGTGTTAATGACATATTAAATACGGTGCAATCTCTTATAAAAAGGGATATATCTCTGTCAAGCGTACTTAATTGTCCAAAGTGCTACAGTTTTTGGATAGTATTAATAACGTCTCAATCACTTGTTTACGCCTCGTTAGTTTCTTTGGTAGTATTCTTATTGGATTCATTTATAACTACTAAGCTATGAGTATACGACCTTTAGAGGAGTGGATGATTTACTCTCTATCTACAGAGGAGTTGAATAAGGTTAAGTATAACTTAACAATGTATAAATGTGTTTATGTTAGGGTTAAAGATTTCAGAACTATAGAGGTATTAGATTCATCTACGATAAGGTATAACACTAAGACAGAACAATATGAGGAAACATGATTTTGAATGGCTTATAAGATTAAGCAGAACAAATAGGGAGGATAATATACGTATTAAACGAATGCATGAGGAGATTTTCGGGCATGGCCTACATATATGTATCACCTGCCCTGCATCCATCAGAGATGCGGTTAAACGATTAAAGAAGTATTACAATGAAAGCTGAACTAAACGAAGCCCAAAAGATGGCTATCGATGAATTATTTGTTAACGGTTTTAATAGACAAAAGGCTTACATGAGAGCCTACCCCGATTGCATACCTAAGTACGCCCGTAGTGGTATGCAGCAGATATTAAGTAAGGACTATGTGCAGGACTATTACGATGTCAAGTATAAGCAGTATCAGAAAATCGTAGGTATCGATGCAAGGCAGATGGTAGACTCTCTTAAGACTCAAATAGAGCAGTATGAGGATATGTTAGATTTAGCCATCAAACCTAACCTAACGGCTAAGGAGGTCGAACTACTCGAAAGGATGAAGGATGTAATCAAAGGTGCAGATATTATGAGAGCAAAAGATATGATTTGTAAGATTATCGGAGCATACGAACCTGAGAAAATCGAGATAACAGATAAGACCTATAAAATCGGCTTTGATTTAGATGCAGATGATGCCGAAATAATACCCTAAAAGGGGTTTGAAAATCAGCCAAATCTGAAAATGACTGGTCATTTCGGCTAAAAAAGTCAATGGTGGCACGTGTTTAAGAGAATTGACCTAATATATATATATAAGTAAGGTGATTTATTAAATAATTATTTGTACATTTGTTTCATGGAAAAATATATAGAGTGTTTAAAGATGGTGAGAAGCCAATTATTCGATAAGAATAATGAAGAAACAATTTTAACTATGGCAATTGACAAAGTATTAAATGATGTGGAGTATAGTTATCATTTAGATGTTAAAAATAATATCGGCATACCTGTAAAATTTGTAGGTACAGAATCAGAGTTTAATAAGGCTTATGATAAGTATTTCAGTAATGAGAGTTACGGTAAGATTATCGGCATACATAAAACAATCGCAGTAGAGGATGTTATAGATGATACAGTAGAAGACCAATATAGTCCTTTTTACGGTCAAAAGAAAGTAAAGCGTAATAGATGGGGTGAGGAGATAGGAATGGAGCGTAAGAATATTAACAAAAGATACCACAGATATTTATGAAACAAGTAAACAACCCAAGAGGAGCAGTCAAATCATTAGAGAGGACTGCATTAGAAAAAGCAAACTTAACAGGGTTAATGGAAAACTTTTCTATTAAAGCCATAGCAGTAATGTATAACACCTCAGCAACTACAGTACATCAGGTATTAACCAACCAATTAACCAAGCGTACTATCGGTAAAGTGCATTATGTTGATGAGTTTAGTAGAGAGGTGTATTCCACTTCATCAGGAGCATGGATGAATAGCAAAGAACGTGAAGCATTAGTTAACCATCACCGTTATAACGGAACAGAGAGTAGTCCTGTTTTCTATTTTAAGGATGATTTAAGCGATGTTACCGATTAATTGGTATATTGATATAGAAAAATAATTAAAAACCGTTAGAGATGATTATATTGATTAGTATCGTAATATCTTATTTAATATCATTATGGTATTTCATAAAGTGGTTCTTTCGTAGCACGTTTAAAATAAGATTAGATTAACATATATTTAACTATCTTGTTAAATATTTAACATATTGTTAATTAATAAATTAGTATATTAAAAAAAAGTTTAGTATATTTGCTTTAAAATGTAACGCAAAACATAAATGATTTATAACGCCCCTTGTATGGTGGCGTTGTGAGGAACGAACTATGCACTATACAAATTGTTGTGTGTAGTGTGGATTATTAACAGATAAAATTAATTATTATGAGTCATTACAGACTAAAAACAAAATATAATACTGAGGGTGCTTATGGTAGTACCGAAGAAAATGAAGTCTTTGCACATCATAATTTAAGTTGTGATTATGTAACTTTTTATGATGAAAACGGTGGATTTATAATGACTGTACCCGACACTATGGATAACAATTTGCTTGATGCTATAAATAGATTGTATGCACCTTTTAATAAGGATAATAAGTTTGTTGAAGGTATTGAAACTATGAATGAAGAAGATAGGGAAAAGTGTAAAATGTAGCATTACGCACAACACTAAACTTGGAAGCGTTTTAATGCTTCTTAGTGACTGTTATAAACTATACCCGATATGATATAAAAGTGTTGTTGGTGGTTGTTTTTATACCTTGTTGGGTATAATTAAATAAATAGAAATTATGGAAAAGGTAAGAAAGTTTTTAAAAAGTCATTATCCAAATATAGATGAAATGTTATATTTAGAAATGCACCAAACTGAAATTATGTTATTTGAATGGGACAAAGCTATTCAACAACAAAACACCAAGCTAAAGGAAGAGAACAAACAACTTGAAGAACGTGTAAAGGAGTTGGAGGAAAAAGAAAAAATATTACAATCATTCGTGAGAGATTATACAGACTTTATAAACGACAATAAGTTGAATAAATCCATAAGTGAATGGAGATTGAAACAATTAAAATAAAATAACTATGACGGGAGAAACATGGATGAGATAAAATTATATAAACCTTATGGCAAACAAATACCTGTCCATAAAGCGTGTAACGATAATAGTACGTTCTTTATAACAGTTAATGCAGGGAGGCAATCAGGTAAGACTGCTTTAGCTATTCAGCAAAGTATTTTTTGGGCATTGGATAAATCTAAGATGGTTGTCTATTGGGTATCACCTACTCAATCACAAGCATCCAAAGTTTATAAGCAGATGTTAGAAATGCTTATTAAGACACCTGTAGTTAAATCCTATAAGGGTTCGATGGGTGATACTGAGATATTATTGTATAATGATAGTATTATAAAATTCAGGTCAGCAGCTCAGGAGGATAGTCTGAGGGGTGAGACTATTGACTACTTAGTAACTGATGAGGCAGCATTCGTTAAGGAGTCAGTATTTAGTGAGATACTACTACCGATGTTAAACGTGAGAGGTAAGAAGTGTTTAGTTATATCTACACCAAAGGGTAAGAATTGGTTTTTTAATCAGATACAGAGAGGTAAGAAAGGAGACGCTACCTATAAGAGTTTCAAGTTTACATCGTTGGATAATCCTCATGCGAGTAAGATAGTAATTGGAATAGCTAAGGACAACCTACCTGATGCGTTATTTAGGCAGGAGTATTTAGGTGAGTTTATAGATAGTAGTGCCATCTTTGAGAATGTAAATGAGTTAGCGTGTTTGGATAGGTTGGAGAGTCCTGTAAGCGGTCAGATGTATTGGATGGGTGTAGATATAGCATTAAAGGATGATTATACAGTTATCACAGTTATCGATAAGAATAGTAACGTGGTATGGTATGATAGGTTCAACCATGTTACTGCACCACAATTAAAGCAGAGGTTAATCGATGCTGCTAAGTTATGGAAGCCTAACAAGATATTAATAGAAGAGAATAATCAGGGCTTACCAATTATCGATGATTTGAAACATACTCATAGGATTAATAATATAGTAGGATTTAAAACTACCTCAACGAGTAAGCAGGAGATTGTTAATAATTTGATTAATGCGTTCTCATCTAAGAAAATTAAAGTGCCAAAGGATGAGATTTATAAGAGTGAGTTAGAAACTTTCACCATGACAATAAGTCCAACGGGCCAACCTAAATTTGCAGCAGCTAATGGATTCCATGATGACATACCGATGAGTTTAGCAATAGCGTGGGAATGTGTAAATAAATACAAATACAATGGTCAATATAATTTTATTTAGTATATTTGCTTAAATCATTACCACAACAATGGTAAATAAACTACAACTATGAAAGAGATAATAAAAGAATTAGAGAAAGATTTAGGCAGACCATTAACTTACTCAGAGAGTAATTTAGTGACAATAGCTTACTATAAAGGTCATTCAAAAGGACATGAGGAGGCTACAGAGTTCGCACTTAAATTAATAACTAAAGTATAGATATGAAGAATGAAAAAGAATATTTAGAAGAATTATTTTATTTAATAAAACAAAAAACTATCATCGATAGGAGTTATTACAGAGAATGTAGACTTGAAGAAGAGAGCGAGGGGAGGTATGAAAGCCGTTGGGATATTACGAATGAAATTTATTTGAATAAGATTAAACGTAGAAAAGATGAGTTGCAAAAAATAACAGGAGTTAGTCATTCCGACATATCGATAATATATAATATGGTTTATAAGTAATGGCATAGTATTTGTTAGAACCTTCTCTATTGGTTACGCTCAAAGTTAAGGGGGTAAAACAACTAAGCATAGGCAATTAAGCCGCCTCGAATTTTTACATCGGTTTTTATTTGGGAATTGCGTTAACCCTGTCATTAGTTTGGCAGGGTTTTTGTATTTATGTAGGGATGGATATTAAAGAAGAGTTAGAATTATACATTAAGTTCCATGAGGACAAAGCTAACTATTATTATGATTGGTTAGAAGAGATTAAAGCAGAAGAGAAAGTAATAGGATTTAGATACATAAAAACAGAAGAGGATAATTAACTTATATAAGTATGGAGATAGTAGTACCTACATCATGGGATGATATAACGGTTAACCAATACCAAGCATTATCACAGATTAATAAGGATGAGTATAAGAATGATTTAGCTTATACTACTGCAGTTATACAGGTGCTTTGTAATTTGGACAATATGCAGGATTTACCATTATCTGCTATATCTGAACTATCACCACATATTCAGTTTATGGCTAAGCCTATAACTAACGAGAAGATTGAAAAGGTTGAGTTAGATGGTATCAAATATAATTGGATTAATGCCTTTAATGAGATTACGGTAGGTGAAGCGATTAGTATAGAGTTACCGATTGATATGGAGGAGCTGACATATACATTATCTTATGATGTGGTGTTGGCAGTTATGTTAAGAGAGGAGGGTAAGAAGTTTAATGCTAAGGAGTTTAATAATAATCGGGTTAAGTTTGGGGGTCTGCCAATTACTCAGGTAATCGGTCAACTCCTTTTTTTTTTGAATGGAGGTCAAACCTCTACAACTCATACAAAAACTTATTCAATAACTCCGATGCGTACGACCATTTCACAGAGGAAGAGATGCAGCAGATGGCAGAGGATGATAAGAAAAGTAACCCACCTAATAAGTGGCTCACGATAGTGGATAAGTTAGCAAAGGGAGATATAACAAAACATGACAAGGTGTATGATTTAAACTATATTCATGCATTAAATATGTTGGGACATTGGAAACAAATTGACGAACAAAAAGAAAATAACAAATGACATTAAACGAACTACTAAAAATATTCAGCGACATAGCGAATAGACATTATCAGATTAACGATTTTTCTGATAATCAGGATTTTAATATAGATGCAGATAACGCACCTGATTATCCTATCTTAGTTGCGAGGGGTACTAATCCAAGTTTACTGAGTTCAGATAACGGATATAAAACTAAATCAATCACATTTGATGTGCAGGTAGTGGACTTGGTTAATAAGGACATGAATAGCGAGAATGATGTAATGAGTGATACGTTACAGATATTAACTGATGTAGTAACAGAGTTATCTAATCATCCTGATTATATTGAGGATGAACTTAACATAATAGGAGATATAGACTTTAACCCTTTATGGGGTGTTTATGATTCTGATGTTACAGGATGGAAAATAGAGATTGAAATCCAACAACCTAATAAATCGAGTTACTGCACTAATCCAATACAAGCGAAATGATAGACATAAAAAAAATATTACTTAACTCAGATGATGAGATTGATGCATTAAATCAAATAGAGGAGGGTATAGCAAAGCAGAATATATTAGATGCTATGGAGGATTTAGAGATTGGTATCTCTATTAAGTCATTAGGCATAACCTTAGAGGATTTGAACAATGAGAAGTTCATGCACGTTATTTGTGAGGAGTCTAATAGTGAGGAGTTCGCTAAGACTGATTTAACAAACCTTTACAGATATGTAGCACATACATCGAGTGGTTACGGTTCGGACAATATCGGTGCTAATAGTCGCTCATTTTGTAAGAAAGTTGCAAAGCGTACAGATGTAGCATTAATGAGATATGTAGACATCTTAAAGCTAAACGGAAGTAATAAGGGATTCGGTCAAGGTGGCAGTAACATTTATTCTGTATTTAGGTTTAGAGGAGGAGTTAACTGTAAGCATATTTGGGTTAAGTATGTATTCAATAAAAAGACCAAGGAATTAGTGGAAGCACCGAGAAGTCAGCAACCAAGACAGATAGATGCAGGAGATGTAGGTAACGCATAAGATGGATAGATTAGAGGAAGCATTACAGATATTTGGTGAGGAGTACATCGAGGAGATGGCTGCCATTTTGCGTAAGCAGGATAAAATCGCATCAGGTGATTTGATAAGGTCGTTAGATACGAGAGTATTAAAAACGGGTTTTGGTACGTCATACACTCTAAAGATATTAGCAGAGGAGTATCTGAAATATGTAGAGAGTGGTAGAAAGCCGAATAGTAAAGCGCCACCGATTGAGCCAATTAAGAAATGGACAAGAGATAAGGGTATTCCTGAGGCATTAGCTTATCCAATTGCAAAGAGTATAGGGATAAAAGGAATTAAGCCCGTAGACGTAATTGAAAAGGCTTTCGATACAGTTACAAGGTCGATAGAGTATAGACGTTTAGAAGAGGGTGCAGCAGACTGGGTAGATGATTTGATTAGTGACAGATTAAAGGGATTAAGTAAGAATAAAAATATAACATTTAAGTAATGGCAATAACAATAGAGGTAGAGCCTCAAACATTTCAGAGTGCATATAATGAGGTAATGGTAGTACTAAATAGTACTAACAAGGCAGAACCTAAATTTCAGTATATAGTAGATATTAATGTTGATGGGGTTTTTAGTAGTAGGTTAAAGGTGCAGTCTAACCCTCAAGGGTTCGCAGTTGTTAACCTCTCGAAACATTTAGAGCCTTATGTTACATCTAATATAGA
>JAAHTH010000997.1_pt3 | contig 10755 bp, 4 predicted proteins | sample 6116091 | NCBI WGS metagenome assembly JAAHTH01 (sample SAMN13939990, study PRJNA603662) | sponge metagenome | isolation source: marine sponge | host: Mycale hentscheli | place: New Zealand | collected 2006
TACGCTCGGTAAGTCATCAAAACTAAAAAATAATAGGCCGGTAGATGCTGCTAGAGGTGCCACTATAATGGAGATAGCTGGAATACAGGCTATTCCGAGATTCGCAAAAGGCGGTAGTGTAGACTCAGTTCCAGCTATGCTCACTCCGGGCGAATTCGTTATGAATAAAGGTGCTGTACAAAAACACGGCTTGTCCGCAATGAAAAGTCTCAACAAAGGAAATGTGCCCGGATTTAATAGAGGTGGTTTTGTTGGTGGTGTTCAGTATAGACAGGGTGGCGGAAGCGTTCAGGGCAATCAAATGTTGATGCAGGCTTTGGATGGCTTGGCACAGGCTCTGCCAGTCTTTACGAATGTAGCAAACCTTCTGCAAGGTATAGCTAACTCGTTTAGTAACTTACAAGTTACACACAATGTAAATGTTAGTGGAACCCTAGCTATTCCGGGATTCAGTCAAGAGGCAATAACGACATTAGTTCAATTAATAGGAAGCGAAGTAACACTCAATACTAGACGCCAAATTAATAAGGCGGTCAGAGAGTTCAGGCAACAACAAGATCAGCGAGCAGATTAATGGCAAAATCAAAAAAGAAATTATCGTTACATATACAGAATGATCAAACTGGGACATCTAATGTCTCCCAGCGTAATTCTGATCTTGCTCTCGTTTTACAAGGGCCCGGAGGTATAGAACACTTTACAAATTTCAATGACAAGGTGATTTCTTTATCCTCTACAACTCCTCCTCTTTCAGCATTTACATCTAGCCCATACCACAAGAACGCAGAATCTGTATTTGGAAATATAAAAGGTAAGTACCCTAGCGATACTCCTAGCGACATTAAAATATTAGATGATATTGCAATAGTGTCTTATAAAGATCACAGCCAAAAGGTTTACCTAGCTAATACCCCTTTAAACAATGCAGTTCCAAAGGGAGATAAATTTTTCATCATAAGAAAAGAATACACTATTGGATATGAGTCTACCACCACTGTATATACCCTGCAAACCGGCCTTGTATTCAAAAATGTCGGAATCTCAGACGCTAAACAGTTTGACTTTCTTACTTCAAATGCCGGAAACAACTCAGTATTTAATTTTACATTGGCTGATGGTAATTCTTCAACTCCGTCAGTACTAACAAAAACAGAATACTCTATTGAGTCTGATATAACTAGGCAGGAAATTAAAAGAGACTCATCTATTACATCATTGTCAAATTATAATTCTGATGTGGATATTATCTTCTTTCCTACTGAAGATAGAATGGCAAGGATAAAAGATACTGACGAAAAGGGTTTAGTTGTAAAGTTTTCTCCTACTGACGGCAACCTAGAAGATCTCGCATCTGAAGGTAGAACTATATTTTCTCACACGGATATAAACAACTCCGCAAAAATAATAAGCTACATAAAAGTATCATTTGACGTATCCCCAGACTCTTACTTTGCTAAGACAGGCGTACACAATAGATGCGGAAGAGTAGATATATTTGAAAGAAGAAAAGGCTTAGTGACGGCAGTAGATGGAAATAAAATTACAATTTCAGGCCCTGCTGGAGATGGTACTTATGATACTAAACTTCTTCAAGATGGAGACATCATAAAGATTAGCTGTGGCTTGAACTCAGATACATCACTGGCCTACAAGAATGATATAAACGGGATAAAATATGTACAGAGAATAAATGACACTCAGTATTTTATATACAATGACGAAGAAATGTATGAGCCAACTAATACGTCTGGCCTAAGAACGACAGATGGTGTGGTATGGACGCACTATGGTTCAACTCAAGAACTTACTGGTTCTTGGAGATATCATACAACATTGTTCTCTCCTAATGGCTTGAACGGGCAGTTAGTGTTCAAAGGAGATATGCTGATACCAACAGACGCAACGCTGTCAGCTCCATCTTCTGAAACTGTTGTTGATTACGACGGTGACTCTATAGTAGCTGATAAATATAGGTTTGGCCAGTGTGTTGATGTGATTCGACAATCAGGTCAGGACTTCTACTGGTTGGCCGTAAGCGAGTTAGGAGCCCCATATTCATGTATAAAGGGTATAGACTATTACGGGAATATCAAAGAGGTAAAACCCGAACCTATAGAAACTGTTACTGCTGTTGGCGACACAACAACTGTCTATAAAACATATGATAATCAGGCTGGTGGATTTAAGTTTGTTGAACCAGATACAAAGCCTTACGGTAAGGTTTTTCTATACAAGATAAACATGTCCGGAGACTTTATTAGCAGTGTTGGAGATGCGGAGCAAATAGACGCCTCAACAACAAACCCATATGTGAATGGAGCACCTTTCCAAAATTCTGGCGTTGATTTTGAAGCCTTTACAGATTTCAAAAATCTTTATTGGTATCGTGCAGCAATAGCTAACGCTTTAGTTGACCCTGAAGCTGTAGTAAAGAGCAGCTCTGGTGTGTCTTTGAAAGACGCTATTTTAGATGATGAATATTTTATAACTCAGAATGGCAGCAGAAGAGCTGAATTCAGAAGAAATATTGACAGCTCTAATTTCTATAGAGACAAAGTATTAGAGTATGTTAGAGACAATACTTCTCCGTATTTTTCCAAGCAGAACGCCATCTCTATAAAATGGTTCACTGATGGTTACAAATTTGCAGACGGATTTGGTTATAGCTTTGCGTTAAAAGCCAACAAAGAAGATGATAATATTACAGGAGCTGAACTCAAACCTATAATCGCAGTTGCCAATAGAACCTTCCCGTTTGCTGCTTCTGTTAGTAAGTCTGTAGACGATCAGCTAGAGTCATTAAAACAGCTGGCGTCAGGAGAGGTCAATACGCTTGAGTTTGTTGAACTTAATAGCAAGAGCAATCAATCTATTATCGAATTTTGTCGTGAACCCGGCAATTCCTATAAATGTGGCTCTATTTTTATATACAATCCAAACCAGAGTGTCAACACAAAGACTCTGAGGCATAGTACTCGACTCAGGGAGAAGCTAGTAGAGGATAACTACCTACAGTCTAATTCTATTCTTGCGAAGTATAGCAATATAGTTGGCTGGTATGGAAAGCCATTTTCCATGTTCTATAAGGATGATATGCTGATCGCTGGAACAGATGGTAGCGGTATAAAAATATTCAAAGAAAAAGACTCTGTGGTGTCTCAGTACGAAACATCTGTGGCTGCTGGACTTAATTCTTATAGCTTAGATATATCGGAATATACAGGAACCTTGTCCGATGGTGACGAAAGGTTTACTGACTATGATGAAGATCATACAGATTTATTTAATATATCAAACTCCAATACAAACTTACCAAGCAGTGTACTGAATTGTTGGAAATTTTCAAAAACATATAGTTCAGAATCTGACTCTACATTTCCGAGCGATTCCGGAACCAAAAGCATATCAAAAGACTATGATGAAATAACAATTAGTTCTGATTCAACAATCGTGCCGTTTATGATATATCCAGACTTAACATCGGATTTCTCTGTTGCGAAGCAGTCCCAATCCTCGACTCGAACAGAATACGAGAGCGCTAACATACTTCTGAGGACTCCTTTTGGTCACAACTTTAGATATGATGATAGAGTTATTACTTTGAACGCAGCCTCTTATGTGAATGAGTTTGACATTACAGGTTCGGACATTCTACACAGATTATATGTGTATGAAATAAATAATAATAATACTACATCATTGATTCAGAGAATAACCCCTGCAGTCTCAAAGGAGGTCGCTCCTGCAGATAGAGGAACTTCTAGTGACTTTAGCTATACAAAATATGTAAGAGAAGGATCGACAACATTTTCCGAAAACTACAACAATAGTCTATCAATATCCTATTTAATGGATGATATGTTTGATATACTTAAAGGCAAGATAGTCTTGAAGACTCCTTTGGGTCATGCAGTATTTTCTGACTCAGGTCGTAGACCTTTATTGGACTTTGTTTCCACTGAGAGGAGTAACTTTGTTAATCCATACTTTAGTTTTTTGGAAAGTTTTAATCCTAAAAAGCCATATGATCTAAATAGCATATATACATACAAAGAAGGCGCAGGAATTTCCTACGATGAGACCATATCTGATGTGAACGAAGAGCATAGAGGTATGTGTTTATTCTATAATATAGAAGACAAAACCTTCAGAGAACAAACAGTAAGAAAGCTAATTGGTGCAGAGTTTACATTGGATATTTCAGACAACATAACTATGCGAGGAAATACGCTCGTTAGTGATGACAGTTCATCGCTTAGAGTGTTGCCCAAACTTTCCCTGCTATTCAAAGACCCCAGATCTTCAATAACACAGAAGGGGAATATTTCTGGTAGAAAATTAGATTATGGCGCCTCTACTGCAACTAGATCTCCTCTATATGTAGAAGGTTTGCAGGATGCCGAATCCGTGACAGTCGCTCCCACGTATCAAAAAAGTACAGAAATAACTGGGAATGAAAGTTGGAGGGGTACATATTCTTTTAGTGCTGCTGATCTATTTAAATTTATTGGAGGAGGAAACGAGCTAAAAGACTCTTCTAACAATAGAACATTTAGGTATAATGATGGCGAAGGTAATGCTACAACCGCTGGAGATGTAAACACATATGTTCTATCTTTTGATGACGTTGCAAAGCCGAGTTTCGACTCTTCTATATCTATCGAGGGCACGCTTATTATTTCTATAACCGCGCAAGAGAATAGCACTAGTTCCAATTCTTACAGGCAAAAGTGGTCGTCTGATATGCGCCGTGAAGAACTTAACTATGTTCCCTATAGTATTCCTTATAGTGATGGCCCAAATCAACATGCGTTTGTTAATAAAACAAAAATAGCTTCTACCAAAATGCAATATAGAGATTATGACTTGGGAGTTATTAGAAGATATAGCTGCGCTACTTATAATGAAAGTTTGAGTAGTCGTCTAGATCAGGCTCTTTCGTCTGAATCAACACCTACTGGAGAAACTCCGGGAATCATACGTATGGGATCTTCTAAGTCAGCAGCTCTGTTTGATGAGCCGAACACATCTTCAGTTGGTACATTTTCAGATTCCCTGCAAATTTTATATTTTAACTCTGATGGAACTTATGAAGGTTTATCTCCGCATGGTTTAATTGGTAGTGGGAATTTGGATAGATATGGAAACTTTGATGTGCAGAAACCAGAAGGGCTTTCATTAACTATGAGATCTTATCCAACAATAGATTCGGAGAGTGAGTAATGGCTAGAGGTTCACTATTTATGACTGGTTCTATTGCCTCTAGTGGCAATATACCAACACATATGACTGGGATAGCATTCTCAAGTGTAGACATGCCCTTACGGATAGGTTCTACTAAATCCTCTACATTTAGAACACTTGCGATGCCTCAAATTATAGGCTTCAAGTGTGACGGCATAAGCTTGTTCACTCCTACTCCTTTAGGTAGATCAGAAACTAAAGATATCGCTCTTTCCTTTCCCGGAGGCACTGGGGTTAATAGAGGTATAGACCTACACATAGGTAATATATCAACTGACGGGTCTATGGATCTTTCTATGGGTCTACCAGCACCTGCCAGCGGCACAATGAATATTGCCGTGTCGGGAGCTCACGGTATAGTTAATACGATCCCATGTGTAGAAGGTAATCTTATTCAAAAGGGCGCGTATTTAGACAACGAAAACATGACGCTGCATATCAACAGGAATGTTTCTAGTGGCATCCTTCCGCTTCGTATGTCGTCGCCCGACCCGTCCACGTCTACAATGCCATTTAATCTAAACACAGCTCCCTTTGCAAGTGGGCTCAATTTAGATCAGACTGGACATGCGTTATCCAACTCAAATACGACTCTTGTTCTTAATGACAGAAATAAGTCTAATACCATGAGTCTGTTCTCGGCTTCTCCTGAACCTGTCACAGGTACGGCATCTTTGATGGCTTCTGGAGACTTTAATCCGGCAGCTAATTCGTTAGATAACAATTACTGCCATCAGGTATCAGCATCGCCATCTACTTCTCAGTTTGATGAAAGTTCAAATGCCGAAAATCTTATAATCTCAACTGGCTCAAACTCCATATCTCGTAACAAGCTATCTTCAAGCAATACTAATGACTACGGTGTTAGACGTGTGTCAAAAGTCGGAAGTAGTATTGAGAACTACGATGGAAACTATGTTAAAAACTTCTACGACAAAGAGTCCAGCAGAGACTCTATTGATTCCAATGGAACTTATCTGGCGATTGGTTCAAATACAAGCATTATATCTTCACAAAACACGCTGCAGATATTCGATGTGATAAGCTCTGAATCCATAAAACTAAAGTACGAGTACAAGAATTTCTTGGAGGATTTAAAATCCCTGTCTGTATTCGGAGACGATGAGCCATACTTGAAGATGTATTACAAGTCTGTTAAAGTTTCCGACAAGCACAAGATTGCAGTTTCACTGAGAGTGCGGAGCACTTTAGGAGATTCCGATTTAGTGTGTATTCTAGAACCTGCAACTATAACCCAAACTTCAACTCAAGCAGAGGTTGGAGATGAATGCGCTATCGAACCCATAACATCTGAAAAAATATTTACTACAAGTATAGATGGATGGAAAATAACAAAAGCTATTTCTTCAAGATATTGGAATAGCACTGATTCCGAAATAGAACTCAACTCCATGATAGGCTCTTCGGTAGCTTGGAAAAATGAAGATTTGTATTATGATAAACAAAGCGGCTCATACGCCTCTATATATGCGGCTTATGAGTCAGAATCCTATGCCACCAGAAAAGCCTTTGGCTTCAGCGATACGTCCGATGGCTTTGGGTATTATAGTAATAGAAACAATCTTCCAAACCCAACAAAGGTCGCATTTGGCTCAAGCATAAAAATTCATGGCGATCTAGCATTTGTCTCTGCTCCTCTCTTGGATAGTTACGTAGCTAACAATACTTTGTCTGCCTTAAATGCTGCCTCTCCTGATGGAGCAGTCTATATATTTAAGTATGATAGTTCTTGGTCACATGTTGATACTGTCTATTCTGGAGGATATACATCTGCTGATATTGCCGGCAAAGACTCCTGCGGATATGAACCTAAGTTATTTGGATATAGTTTTGACTATGATAGTGATTCAGAAATATTGGCAGTTGGTGAACCTATGTCTAAAAAGGCCTATCAGTTTACAGTAAACTCTTCTGGAGAGGCCGTGAACCTGTCTGAGTATTCATCTTCTTTAGATGGTTTCGGAGCGTTCGTTGGTTCTATATCTAATACCATTATTACTAATTCAAAATCAAGTATAGAAGACCCTAGATATAGTTCTTCGGTTTCTTACAGTAGTTCTAACATACAGTCAGAAGTTAGCCAATACACTTCTGGAGAAGCAATAACAGACACTAGTGAGACCATACATTTTGTTAAGAAGGTTTCACTAAAAGGAAAGGATGTACTACTTGCGGGTCGTGATTTTTCCGTAACATACGGTTTTGGTAAAATTACAAAAGTCCAGAAGATATCGCTATTGAATCTCACCGACCTCAATGGAACTCTGATGATTCAGGGACCGCTGCCATCAACATCCGACCTTAATCTTTCGTTTACAAGACCATCTGGAAATGCTACCGGAGATATGGGTATTACTTTTGCCGCATACGGTGTTAACAGTAATACTACATTATTTACCAAAGCTCCAATTGGAGCCACTGGAGATATCTCTCTACACTTGAGAGCGGAGACATCACTTAAGTTTCCTCTATCTCTTCAGGCGTCATATGTTTCGGGCACAAGCTTCATGAACACCTATGTTTCTGCCCCTTCAGGTGCTTCAAGCATAGCTCCTATGGTTGGCTTAGGTCATGGCAATCCTACCCTAGCAACAGATATGTTCCTCAGAGGTACTGCGGGTAATGAACAAGTGCTAGGATTTGATCTGTTTATTAAGCAGGTAGATATTTATAATGCTTCCGGAGCGCAGAATTTCCAAATGCTAGATGTGCTTGGTCCGGGAACAGGAAACGCCACAGCTCTAAATACATTGTACTTGGGTGCGGGTGATTTTGGACCTGCTAGTGGGATCTCGACTGCCGTAGTGAAGGGCCCTGATAACATAACAAGTACAGGGACATTGCCTATCAGATTACAGGTTGATCCGCCAAGTGGAGTTGCCAACAACACCGGAACACTTATGTTAGAAAATACTCAAGATAGGATTCCTTCAGGTTCATTGGTTGGTGGAATTATAACTAGAAAAGGTATAAATATAACCATGAATGCTGCTGGTTCTTCTACTGGCACTTCCGACTTAACACTGTTTAGAAGAGGTACTGACAATTTCTTTGAACACGAATCAACTATGGGTCTGTCTTTGACAAATGTTACGGTTGCGACAGGCTTAAATGTGTATATTAGTGGGGCGCCTACTATAACTAATACGATGAATGTAGCCATTTCTGGCGTATTTGGATCTGTAAACAATAATAGAGACTTACATATTGGCGGTTATGAGTCATAATAAGGAGTAAAAAATGGCTGTTAGTTTTAATCCACATAACGGAAGTTCTGTCACTATTGGCGGTAGCTCTACCACTGGACCTTTTCCCAAGTATAGCATTGGGTTGGAGAGGGTTGAGAGTGATGCGGGAGTACTAATAGATATAGTATATGCAATAACCGTTACTGGACAAATGATTGCCAGTGGAGATGTTACATCAGAGGGTGCTAGACAAACAAGTTTATTTAATAGACAAAAAGCTTTGGCAGCTCTTTTAGAACAGGATTCCCCCACAGGTCAGTTAAATATAGACCCTTATGGCGGTAGTACAGGAATGAGGTTTGGCGATGCCAAGCTAACGGGGGTTGAATTCCCAGAAGGAGACGATGAGACTGGCGGAACGCAAGTCGCAGACTACACATTTAATTTCCAAGCAAGTACACGAGATAGCAAGATAGGCACCGCTCAGCATTTGTCTGCTTGCGATGAAAGCTGGGAAGTAGCTAAAGGTGATGAGAAGACAACGGATCTTGGTGATAGTGGTAGCGAGACTCTTCTAGCAAATCCCAAAAATACATTTACAGTAACTCATACAATTTCTGCAACAGGTTTTGATAAGTACGTCAATGGATCGTTTAGTAGATCTGGATGGGACGAGGCCAGAGCTTGGGTTCAAAGCAGATTAAAGGCAGCTCCTACTGAAGTCACTACAAATCTGCAGGGCGGAACGGATTTTACTAATTTTGACCCGAAGCGTATGGGTAATTTTACAGCTGCAACCGATGACGATCCGGCAGTTGATAGTGGGTTGATAGACCTTACTAGTCTTAGCTCCTATGATTATAATGTACAAATAACTTCAGACATTAATGCGGGCACTTACTCTGCTACTGAAACATATTTTCTATCTCCAAAAGACTACACTACAAGTATAGAAATGTCTTATGAGGTTGATGAAGAAGATGTCTCCACTGTAACGGTGAATGTTTCAATTAACGGCTTAGATAAGCCGGGTGACGACGATGATGACGGAACCTTGAGGTTGTCAGACAGCAGCATCCAGCAGGCAATAAGTCAAGTGGCTTCCTTTAAGGGATTAATGTACAGTGAGGCGAATACATTTTATCGTTCTCAAATTGGAGCATCCGATGACACAGATCCTGATACTGGCGCCCTTCTAGATGGCAGAGCCTTGTCAACCACAGGCTCTAGTTCTGAAAGTAGAAACTATACTACTGGCGAAATAAGCTTATCGCAGACTTATAATGACAAAAACGCCGGTGGAGATGAGCTGGTAAATGAAAACAATTTATCAGAAAGTCACAATTTTTCAGATTCAAATAAAGGCCATACAAATAACACAGTTGCAATATTACCTGTGATTGGAAAGCCAGACGGCCCAGTGTTTCAAAACATGGGGACTACTAATGAGAGGAAAAGAAGTCTTAGTCTTGAGTGGACATCTAAGAAAAACATTGATGTTACCACTGTCGATGGGGACGGTGTGTCGAGCACTAGCAGTATAAACTTTCGTAAGGCAATTACTTCCTATCTAAAAGGGGACACAGAAGCGGATAATTACGCACAAGGCAAAACATATGTTGAGAGTGGATATACTCATGCAGATACTTATAGGCCAGATGGAACCCAAGGAACACATTATTGGCAAATTTCAAGAACTGATGGATGGAATGAACAGACAGGTCAATTTACCTTAAGCATAGAATGGACATACTAAATGGGAATAAATTATTTAACAGAAGGATATACCAAACTAGAAAGGTCAGCTAACGTCGAAGAGCCGTCATTCATGTTTGGTGTTTATGTAACCAATTTTAGTAGCTCTGTAGGTTATGGTGCGGAGTCTAGTACTCTGCAAATGTCTATAATAGAGGACCCCAACAGAGAAATTCAAAAGAAGAATGACCTAGGAGAGCTGTTGTATTTAGGCACAAATGCTCAGGGCGAGGAAGTAGAAACTACAGATGCTTTAGATTCCAATGGTAACGCCAACACAAAGATTATGGTGCCAAGCCCTGTAACAATTCATTACTTTGAGCCAGTCCGTGACAGTGACGGAGTACAACAAAAAAATGCAGACGGAACTTGGATGGTTGCCAGAGTAGATGGGTTTCCTCCTGTGGGAACAGCGTGTCAGTTCAAGTTTCAAGAGTTTGAGTTTGCTGGAATTTTCCAAAGACATAGCTATAAGGAAGATACTGGCGGTCGTGTATACGATTTAGTTTTTGAATCACAGTCAAAAGCTCTCGATGGCGTGCCAGTT
>JAAHTH010003464.1_pt1 | contig 10753 bp, 14 predicted proteins | sample 6116091 | NCBI WGS metagenome assembly JAAHTH01 (sample SAMN13939990, study PRJNA603662) | sponge metagenome | isolation source: marine sponge | host: Mycale hentscheli | place: New Zealand | collected 2006
TTTTTTAATTAAAAAATAAAAAAAAAAAAGAGACTTCATTATTACCTATCAGCATTTCCAAAAGAAAGGATGATAAAGGAATAAATGAATTGTGGTAGTCCATGAAGTATTCTTTATACAATCCTAATACAATAAAAACCCATTAAAATCATATAAAGAATATATATAGAAATGTAGGGTGGGGATTTATTAGTATTTAATCCTTATTTAATCTTGATGGACTATTACAAATTATTCCTGGCGGAATAATTTGTGCCTTGTTCTTCCTTGAAGAACTGCGGCTATGATTTAACTATTTATACTTTTTTTTTTTATATAAATATAAAATTCAAAAAAAAATAATGAAATTTTTTTTTAAGTTTAAAATAAAGAAGTTTCACAAGGTGATATTTTAGAAGTTGGTGGTATCTTACCTACTGATTATAAAATATATACTTACATAATTTTTTATAATTCTGAGGAACTGATAGATTTAAATAATAAACACCATAGAACAAATAATAAAGATTACATTGGATTAAATAAACTTTCACTATTTTTTTTTTGATATATTAGACAATTAAGTTGTGTAAGTTGTTATATTAATCCAGAAAAAATAAATAAATAATTAAATTAATAAGGAATTAATTTTCTAATTGAACTACATTTGAATTTTCTTTTTTACTAATATATCTTTCCCAGGCTTTTTCTGAATTGCTTGAAACAGGACAGTTGATATGAACTACATATCCAAGCATTTTTTTAGACATTTCCCTTAATAAGTTAGCTTCCATTTTCATATACCCATTATGTTTAATCTTAACAAGGGCATGTAAATGGAGTCTATGTAATTTATCACCCACCTCAAAATAATAGTTTATTTTTGTTTTTTCTATTGCTGGCTGGTCTGGATGTGCCAGATCTTTAACAAATTTTAATATGTTTTCACCTTTAAAGAGGTATTCAGCATATTGTTTGAACTTAATTTTTTCAGCATCAGACATTTTTGTATAGTCTTTGTTTGAGTTTATTGTCATGTGATAAATACTATACTTACTTGTTTTAGGTGGTTTTGGTTTATCTTGCTTTGGTTCTTCTTTGAATATTGGGTCATCTTGTAGGTTTATTTCTTTTTTGCTGGTTTTTTTACTGTGAAGATAACATTTTTCCTTACCTTTGGAGGCATTTTTAGAGCATTGTATGCCTTTGTTTTTGCCTGTTGTTAAAATATGACTACACTGCTTTTTTGACATTATTATATTTATGAAATAATTTTTTTCATAATAATATAATATATTTGATGGATTCTATATTGTCTGATTTTGAAAATTATTGTAAAGGTCAAAAAACTACTTCAACAATACCATTAAAAAAAAATGAGAAAAAGAAGCCTGTTGTGGTTAATAATAAAGTGGATAATTCAGTTGTTGAGCTATCTATTAGTGAGGAAAGTGAAGAAGATAAAAAAGAAACTGGTGAAATGGAAATTCCAGAACCAGAAATCTCACAAAAAGAAACACAGGACAAGGAAGAGAATTGGGAAGATTCAGAAATTGATAATGAAACATTTGAAAAGATTATAACAAATTACAGTAAATTGAATAATAGAGACAGAGATAGAATACATAGAATTAGACAACAAGAACATAAAAAAGATGAAACACCAAGAAATAGCCCAAGATGGAGAGGACTTGCTGGAAGTGGTTTATTTTCATAAATTTTTTATTTTTCATACAATATAGTGATGGATGAAGTCCAAGATAAGTATAATAACTTCATTGTTTTCATTAAAGGGTTAGATGGATTACCTATTACTCCACAAATACAAGTATTTCTTAGTCTTCCATTCAATATGTTTATGAATACCATACAAAAACATTCTGAAAGTAAAAAAACAACTGCTGAAATTTGTAAGTTAATTTATGATAAATTAGACATTGACCCTAAACAATTCAAAGATGAAGAAATACAGAAATTCAAAAGATATGTTGAATATTTTAACAAAGTAGCAAAAGTTATGTAAAAAAAATTATTGACATATTTTTTTTTTTTAATATCCCATTGTATAATCACTTTCAGCATCTCTATATTCAAATTCTAATACAAATGAAAAGTTAGAGTCATTAATATCTAATATTTTACCTTCTGGTGTTAATAATTGGACTTTCAATTCATTCACATTATTTACCATTTGGTTATATTCTATCTGTTGAAAATCACTTAATGGTTTATAAAATTCTATGTCTGTGCTATTTTTTTGTTCTGTAATTATAAATGTGGCATATGCTGTTCCTTGTGTATTCTTACAAAAAACATTAAAAGGAGTTATGTTTAATAACAAATACCTATAACCACCAAGGAATGGACTTGCTGAAAATCCTATTGGATTACCTGTATTTTCTACAAGAATACTAAGATAAATTCCAAGGACTTCCTGAAAATTTGGTGTAAATTGTGAGCCTGAAATAATTGTATCACTTGAACTATTATTAACTGCTTCTATTCTTAATGTTGTGGAATTGAATGATAAAGTAAATTTTCCATCACTATTAGCATTTAAAAAGTCCAACAAAGAAGTGATTGTATAGCTTCCTGGTATCATTGGTACTTGAATTTCTGTGCTACCCCCACCTTCATTAACATAACTAAAAATAAAAGTCATATCATCTGTAATGTTGTAAAATGTGTTAGGGATGGAAGCAGAAATAAGTTTAACTTTCTTTATTTTTTCAATGGCTGGTTTGATATAAACAGAAAAGTCATTAGAAGAGCCGCTGTCTCTATGTTTGCTATTCACAATTAATCTTTTCACCCTTTGTGCCATTATATTAAATCAAAAAAAAAAAAATAGAAATGGAAATTAGTTTAATTGTTGTTTAAAAAATTTTGATGTTTAACACTTCTTTTATGTCTTGCTAAATTATCTTTTATGACTTCTGAACCACATACACACACAATTTTATTATTTCTTTTTTTTTCATTTATTTTTTCTTTGTTTTTGTTTCTATATTCTTTTTTATATTCTAATATTTTCTGTTTATTATTTTCTCTCCATTGTTTTTTAATTTCAGCTATCTGTTCTTTATTATTATTTCTGTATTGTTTGTCATATAATACTTTTCTTTCATCTTTTGGCATATTTCTACTAATACCATTATGTGCTTTATACTTATTAACACAAATATCTTTATATTTTTCAATCCAATATTGCTCTCTTGTTTGTAATTCATCTTTATTATCACATGGGAAAGATTCAATTAAGAATATCTGACAATCACCAAATTTAATAATTTCAAAAGAACTAACACATCTGCCTTTTCCATTTAAATAATCATTGTAATAACATATATGACCTCTCTTTCTCTGGGATAAATACTTTTGGGCTGTTGAACCAATATAAATTAAATCTGTGTGGTTGCTGATTAATTTATATATTTTTCCTTGTGAATAGTCAGGCATTTTTTTTTGTATTGGTTGGTATAAATATATTAAAACTTACCTTTATATTGATTATGAAGTTATTTTGAAAACACAACAAAACACAACAAAAAAAATATAGTTTTTTTGAATAAATTTTATGATAAATTTAACTTCTTGATGTAGTAAGTCTTCCTTGATTAACAATAAGTTGTTCTAACATGACTGAATATATATCAACTCTATAACTTCCTGGTGTTAATCCTTTTGTCTTAAATTGAAGTCTTTCAAATGAAGTTAGTATTTCACAACCATTGTTGTTCCCTGTTGAAACATCATTATGTAATTGATTACTAAATGGAATCATAGTAAATCCACTATTTCTAAGGAATCTATTCTCGAAAATTTCACTGTATTCTAAGTTATTATCTTCATATCCTCTTTTGTAAAATCCAATCATACTATCCCCTGAACTCAAAAGAACATCCCAATCAGTGCATTGGTAGTTAAAATATTCTCCTTGATTAGAAGCATCAAAGTTTTGTAATCTAATTGTAATAAACAATCCCAAAGTGATACCTTGAAGACCACTTAAAACAATTTCATATGTTTGATTATCTGCTAGTTCTAAATTTTTACTCATTCTTACCCAATTACAATATGGAACTAAACATTGATTATTAAGCCATACCTGTCTTCTCTTATTTAAAATGTCTGCTGGTTCTTCAAGACCTTTCAAAAGTAAAGAAGCATTAACTAATCTAGGAACACTTCCATTAATAACTGTTAGATTTTCTCTATTAAAATAAACCCTGTATAAAAGTTCTGATTTCAACCCACTCATAACCATACTTGTGCTTTTTAATGTTTCACTAAGAATAACATAATAATCTCTTGTTTCTGTATCTGGCAAAGGCAAAACCCCTCCTGATTGATAATCAATATCAGTATTCAAAGCCTCAGCAAATCCTTCAAATTCATCTCTTGAAAGCCATGACAATGAAAGCCATAATTCCTGACCATAAATTGTATTCAAAAGAACACCACCATTATCACTAAAAATCTCAACTCTATCAATCCAAAATGGTGTTGGTGGTAATGTAATAGTTGCTCCTGTGTCATTTTGAACTGTCATTTTAAGTAAAATATGTGTTGTAATACCATGTAGTTGTCCCCTTTCTAATCTGAAATCAATACTTGAACCTGTCAAGCTATCAGATGGAACTTGTGTTGAAGGTTGTTGGCTAACAATAATTCTTTTATGGGCTACATTTTTAAATTGATTCTTCTTCATCATTACTTGTTTTCCATTAGGGAGTTTCTTTTTTTCATATGAGTCTTTTACCACAGTTGGAGCATAAAGATTACTCTTACTTGGATAGGTAGCTGCTGCTTTGGCATACACATTCCTTGTTGACATGTTTATATTTATAATGACAAAAAAAAAAAATAATTAATAATTAAATGGTTCTTATTTTTTATTTTTGTGTTGAAAGTAGATATATTCCTGCTATTCCAACACCTACTGCTACTGGTAATGCTAAATTTGAACTAAAAGAATCAATTGAATCACTTACTCCATGAGAAACATCTTTAATACTTTGTTGTGTTTCATGAACTACATTTAAACCCAAACCTTCCACTGCTGAAATTCCAGAAGAAACCACACTTTTATAACCACTTGCTATATCATGAATATCTGTATTCACAGCACTTAAACCACTATTTACTTCCCCCATAATAGGACTGATGACATGACTACTAGTCCAATCAAAATCATCTGACAATTCATGTTTTAAAGATTTAAAAGCTTTTGGTAGGCTATCACTGAAAAAATGTTTTACATTGCTAAAAAATCCCATTCTTTTTATATATTGAATAATATATAAAAATAAATAAATAAATAACTTATATTTTTTTAATCAAAAAAATATAAAGATGATTAATTGGGATGCCTTATTAAATAGTAATTGGACTCCTCCAGAAACTTTTGAGGATTTTTTTGAAATAGGGCAAAGATATGGAAGACAAATGGATTATAAAAGTGCCTTAGCTAATAAAATGGCTAATGATGCTTGGGCTCAAGGATTTAAACAAGGGGCTGATGTTGGTGTAAAAACTGAATTTGATGAATCTACAATTGAAGAATCCCCACAAGTTAATATTGAAGAAAAAGGAACTACATATAAAAAAGCATATGTAAATAGTGCCATAAAAAATATTAAAAATGATAGTCAATTTATAATAATTGATAAAAAAACAGGTAATAGAAAATTTTATAATAAGTTAATAGAAATTCCATTTAGTATACCACAAAATTTAAATGATAATTATATTGTGAGTAATAATGACAATATTTTTGTAAATTTGAAAAATTTACCAGATGATTTAAACCCAAAAACTCAGTTGAAAGGTGATATTTTAGGGGAAAAAAAAGTATTGAATGCTAAACAGTGGGGTTTAAATGAGGAGCTTATTACCAAAATCAAACAAAACAGAGCAAGTAGAAAAATAAAACCAACCCAAAATATTCAACAACAGAAAATTAAGAATCTTTTCCAAAGAAGAATGAATAGAAACCAAATAATAGAAGAAGTAAATAAAAATCCTGGTCAATATGGATTTAAGAGAAGTATTAAATATGATGACCTTTATAATATCATACCAAAAAATGAATGGCCTGATGGAAGAAAAAAATTTCAGAGGAGTCCAATGAAAAAATCAAATCAAAGAAGATAAATTTATAAATATTTATAAATCTAATAATATATCTCTATGTCTCATATAGATTTATCCAGTATTGAAAACAATAACACTCAATTTAGTGATGATGAAGATGAAATAAATGAGTATAATGATAGTGAATATAATGAATATAATGAATATAATGAATATAATAATGATACACATGACACATCAAATGAAAAAGGGGATAATGATACTCAAAATGAAGAAGAAGAACAAGATGATAAGTATGGAGTAGATAGAAGGAGGAAAATATTGATATTACAATTTTACCTTAATGAGTTTCCAGAAAAACTGAAAAATTATAAAAAAATAAATTTTGAAGAGCTCACAAATGATGAGTTATTAAAATTGAGAGAGGAGTTTAGTTTTGTAGTGTCTGCCACAAGTAATGTTAATATGGCTATTGCCACAACACATCAAAGTTTGAGTATCATTGAAAATTTAGGAACTTCTTATGGTGGGTTAAAAATCAATGGTTTAACAACAACACTCATTAATGATAAAGCATTTATAGATGATGTTAAGTGTTTAGCACTGGATAACCTTGACCTGGTAAATGTTTCTCCTGAAAAAAGAATAGCTTTTAAAGTTCTTTCAACTGGATACATTCTTCACAATGTCAATTCACAAATGGAAACAAGTAATGAAAAAATACTATCAAAACCTGATGAAAAGCCAGACTATGAAAAACTTAATAAAATTCAAAAAATTAGTAATAAATATAATGACTTGTAATATTATAATTAATTAATTTTTTTTTATTTTTTTTTTAAATTTTAATTGTTTAATATATAATGTTCTCAGAAATAAACTTTAAGAAAGCAGCTTTGAGTGGTGGAGTAGCCAGTGCAGCAGGTTATTTACTATTTGGTGAATCAGGAGGTAGTATTCCAATAGCAGGGTTTGATGTTCCACCACCATTAGTTATTTTTGGTAGTGTTGCTAGTGCTTCAGTAATTACTGATGAAATTCATAAGAGAATACTTCCAATGATTAGTGAAGATAAAAAAATTGAAAATGTTGAGAGTTTAGCAGTTGGTGGTGCAATTAGTGGTTTGGCTTCAAGTGCAGCTTTGAGAGCCAGTGGAGTCCCAAGCAGCAACATGATTAAAAGTTTTGGGTTAGGTGCTGGTAGTTATTTAATAGGTGATTACACATATTACAGATTACTTTATCCAGATCAAGATATGGCCTTCTAAATACAAAAAAAAAAGAGTGTTTGTGTTTTTATAATATATTTTGTTCTCTTAAAAAATTATCTACAATATTTTCAATATTGTCAAAATCTTTATGTGATATCCATAACAAAGAATAATTATTTTTTTTGCAATATTCTGTTTTTAATTTATCATGTTCTTTTTGTTTAATAAATTTTTCATCACCACCCCAATGTTTTAATGATTCATAATGTTGTCTGCCATTATATTCAATAAATATATAATGTTCAACCAATTTAAAATCCCATTTCAACCATTGGTTATTTTTGTTTTTTAGTTCATATGATGAATTAAAATTATAATTAATTTGTAAATTGTCTAAATGTTTCATAATTTTATATTCACCACTGGAACAATTTATTTTTCCATCACATATTTTCAAATGTCTTTTTAAATCTCCACTATATCCAAATTTATGATTACAAAATTTACATTCAAATTTCAAATTTTTATTGTGTGTTATCTCAATATGTTTATTTAAATCTCCTTTTGTAGAGCACACATAATTACAAGTATTACATTTGAAATATTTAATGTTTTGATGTATTACCTTGTTATGTCTTGTTAAATCACCTTTTCTGATAAAATCTTTATTACAAATTTCACATTTATATTTTTTTGTTTCAGTGTGGATATATAGAATATGATTATCTAAATTCCCTTTTGTTGAAAAAATCTTTTCACAAAACTTACATTTATTTTCTGAATTTTTATTATGTCTTTTATTCATATGTGCTTGATAAAGACCTTCAAGTATAAACACTTCATCACATTCTATACACTTAAAATTTGAAGTATTGTGTGAAGAATAAATGTGTCTATTCAAACCACTTTTTGTTGTATATTCTTTATCACATTTATCACACTTTAATATTTTTTTTTTATGAGACCAACATTTATCCCCACCACCTCTACAAAATCTTCCACATATTTCACCTTTTCTTTTCCCAGCAACAAATTTATGATTACAAAAAGATTGATTAGACATATGGATAATATATATATAATTCATGTATAATACATGTTTATATGAATTATATTTCAGTATTATATTCAAGCATAAAATTATTTATTTTTTTGGGACACCTTGACACTTGATATTTTTTTTTGATATCACCTTCAATTGTTTTATCAAACCATACAAAATTGTATTTTTGGTTTGTTGAATCATTCAAGTATTTCTTGAAATCATTAAATGTCTCAAACTCCATCCCATAACTGGTATATAATGCTTGTAAGGCATTCATTGTTGAAGTCTTAAACATGCCTACTTGAAAACAGTTATTTCTGAATTGGGGCTTGATAATTTGTGGATATTGTGTGGAAATGATACATGTAATATTATAATGCCTTAGTTGGGTTGATAGTCTAAGAAATGGTTTGGATTTGAATTGACCATCAAATAAACAATCATCAAAAATAACCCAACAATTCTTTTTAATACCCTTTTTTACTAATTTTGCTTGAATATTCATTAGATTATTCAAAGCATCTTCATCATACATTGGATGAATGTATTTTTTTGGTATGTAATCATATCCTTCATCAAAGGAAGTATTACAAAAAACAATAGTATAATCAATATCTTTTTTGTGTTTTGAAACAAGATATTTTATTAAGTGGCTCTTACCTGAACCTTGACTGGCTGAAATAATAATGAAACCAGGGCTTGTAATGTTTAAACTCATTTTGTTTATATCTAAGTGAATAAAATAAAAGTGATAATATAATGGTTAATTTATCAAATGTCAAGGCAAGCACTTTCAAAAGTGTGGGTTTTTGTTCTAAAAAGGAAGGTTTGATTTTGTTGAAAAAAAACAAAAAAACAGGTAAAGATTTCAAAACACAAAAAGAATTAGTTGATTTTTTGAAAGTTGAATACAGAAATGAAATGATAAAAAAGTTGAATACGAAAACTACTAAATATCAATTGGTTGAAGGTAAAAATGTAAAGCCAGTAAATTTTAAAGTTATCACTAAAAAAGATAATAAAGTTAAAGTTGTAAAGGGGAAAAATACAAAGCCAATAAAATTTAAACTTAAACCTAATGGTATCCAAATAAGTGATGTTAAAAAACAATTTATGAAAGATATATTTAATAGAAAATATTTAACTGGTTATCTAAGATTTGATAATACATTCTATCAGGAAATATTAAATTACACTGAAAAACCTTATACACTCACAAAATTATCAAGAAGTGCAGAACAGATTATTTGGGTTTTGTTTAAGGATAAAATTGAAAAGAAAATGGGAAAATTAGCAAAAGAAATGTATTGGAAAAAAATGAAAAAATTAGAGGATGTTTATTATTATGACAAAGTTAGGGATTATGTTGATGATAAAACTTTAATGTGGAATAGACTTTAAAAAATTATTTAATAAAAAATAACAACTACAATATAGATATGCCACATGGTTATTACTGTCATTTTTGTAAAATTCGTTTTTTTGATAAACAAATACTAAAACTTCATAATGTTGCTTTGCATCAGTGCTCCTACTGTGATTGTGAGGTTGGGGATTTAGAAAATCATATGTATATAAATCATGTTTGTATTATGTGTAATATGACTTGTGAGAATGAAGAAAAAATGATAGAGCATGTTGAAAAATACCACCCTTCAAATGTATATTATACATTTGAATAATGTGTTATTATACATTTGAATAATGTGTTATTATACATTTGAATAATGTGTTATTATACATTTAAGAATGATGAATGTTAATTTTAGGTTATTTATTAATGTGATTAATATTTAATAGTCATTATATAAAATGGCTTTACTAAAAATTATAGAGCAAGGTGTTCCATCTTTACAAAATGCTGAGATAGATTTTGAAAAATTAAAAAAAATAAATGTTAAAAATAATATATATTCATTAGTTGGGAATAAAACAACAGACCATTACTTTTTTTTACATAGAATAAAAACTTCATATAATAATAGACCATCACATCATTATATTTTAAAAAGTGGTAAAGATGATGAAAAAATTATTAGTAAAATCCAACAATTGGGTGAAAAAAGAAATAATAAGGATGTAAATTATACAAATATAAAATCAATAATGTCTTTATATTATGGTGGTATTAATCAATTTAGACCAAGTAGTGCCAAACATTTTTATGTAAAATATAAAGCCAAACATGTATTAGATTTTTCTGCTGGTTGGGGTGGTAGATGTTTAGCAGCATGTTCCTTAGATATACAATATACAGGAATTGATATAAATAAAAATTTAAGAAAACCTTATAATGATATGATAAAAAATTTTGGAAGTGATAAACAAAAAATATATTTTCAAGACTCCTCTAAATTTGATTTTTCAAAAATAAAAAATTATGATGTTGTTTTTACAAGTCCTCCTTATTTTATGATAGAAA
>JAAHTH010003468.1_pt1 | contig 10748 bp, 20 predicted proteins | sample 6116091 | NCBI WGS metagenome assembly JAAHTH01 (sample SAMN13939990, study PRJNA603662) | sponge metagenome | isolation source: marine sponge | host: Mycale hentscheli | place: New Zealand | collected 2006
TTTGCGATTTTTCATTATAAATTCCTCTTATGTGGGGAAGTTTGGCGAGAGGCTAACAATTAGCCTTGATGTTTTATAATACTCATTCCGGCAGAAATAAAATGTTAGGATTTAGTGAAATTACAAAGAATAGATAGTAACTCTTTCTCCTGTTAAATCAGAGATAAAATTCATCGCTTCTTTGATTTCGTAAAAATCCCCTATCGCTTTCCTGCTTTTGTGATAATCTTTTTTGTATACAGCAAACACCCTATAAAATGGTTCGTCTAAACCAAACTCATCAGTGTCTAAAAAATCTTCTGCTGTTTTAACTTCTTGGATTATAGTTCCTCCTTCGTAATCATTAAATTCTCTGCAAGTGATGATTTCAAAACCTACTTTCGGAGATTTATCATTGGTATTTAATGTATATGAGTTTACTAATTTGCCATTAAACATTTCTAATTCCTTAATATTAAATAACCCACAGCCCTGATCAATCTGCCAAGATCATCCCAGAAACAACCTAAGCCTCTGTTACATCTATGGCACAAATATCCTCTAAATTTATTTGTCTTATGATCATGGTCTACACACCATACCCCGGCGTTGCCTCCTATTCTTCCTATCTCTTGTTCAGATAACAGGCAAATGGGACACCTATGATCTTCTGGAGGTTCTCCTTGTTCTTCTCTATGTTTCTTCCTTTGTTGTGATAATCTTTTATTACACTCTTTGCATTCTGCCCTTGGATAAGAAGCACCGTTCGCTTTAGGAAAACAATCGTAATTTTTTATTTGTTTGCATTTGATACACCTCTTAGTTTTCCCTCTTTCTTCTACTGCTATCTCTACAGTAGTCCCAAAAAGTGTCATCTGCATTTTTTATTCCTGCAATTTCTTAATTATGTCAATCATTGCATCTATATTATTAATTGCTTTTTGAGGCTTAGACCTTTGCATTTGAGGCAAGGTTACTCCCCTAGCGAGTAATGATTTTTTTATCCTATCGTACCTAGTCCTAGTAGAAGCTACTTTCTGTCCAGTTTTTGATGCAATTTCTGCATATGTTTTGCTATCATAAACAGCCTCTAAGAATTTTTTGTCACTACATCTAACTCTAGTCTGTTTGGTTTTTTCCATATTATTTATATCCTATCTTATTGTGTCAAATTTATATCTTTTAGTAGTCGTACCAGACAGATAGTGCAAGATGTCCTTAGATTATACTTCCATTATCGGCATTTGTCAATACTGACTTTACAAATTTTGTTGGAGCCAATCATTATATGATCGAGAACCAGAGAATCCTACTTTTTTAGATTGTAGTTTTCCTTCGTCATCAAAAATTATAGAGGTTGGAACCTTGGTTATTCCCAGCTTCCTTGCTTCATCTTGATGTTTTTCTATGTCCAATATTTGCAATTCTTTATATTCCTTGGCTGTAGAATTGTCAGATATGAATTTTTTTAAGTTTTTACAAGGATCGCACCAACTGGCAGTAAATATAATTAAATCTTTAGCTAGAACATTTGTTGTCGTTAATACTGACAGTAGTATGGTCAATAAGATTTTGTATTTCATGTCGGGGTATCCCTATGAGAAGATAGTAGTCATATAAAGTAATCATCATAATTTACACCCTTTTATCTCTGGTAACATATATAAAAGCCGCGACGATACATAAATCAAATACAACCTTAAAAGACCAAGGTATTAATATAGAATATAGTAAATCCATTACTTTTGTCTCCTTAGTTGATTTTTCATAAATTCTGATTTACCGTCTTGTTTATTGTCAACAATATTTCTAATCTTACGAAACTGAGCAAACTTATCTTTTTGTTTGGTTGCTTGATTAGCATGATGCAGAATGATACTTTTATCAAGAGTCTCTAATCCAAGAGTCATGTTCCATATGTCGTTACTCATATATCCATATGTGGGAAAAAAATGAGTCGCATGACGTTGAGTTTGAGTATCTAAAAAGTATGCGCTATTGAATTGCAACGAAGCATTTGCTATTGTTTGTTCTAATTGTCCCGTGAGGTTATAGGCACGGTATATGTCGTCCCAAAACTTTTTTACTCTTAAACAATTCTTCATTAACATAAAGCCTACATTAATCCACCTACCATTAGTCTGTCCAGTAATATCATTTTCTTTTTGAAAGAATATCTCTGGAGTTGCTGGGTATTGCCTGTCAAGATCACCGTCTATTCTTGTTAAAGGTGATGTCGAAATTAATTCCATTATATATGGCATGACGGGTTGATAAAAGACAATATCTACATCTGATATGATAAACCATTCATTGTCTTCGGTAGTATCAAACGCCTTGTCTATCATCTCTTTTCTTGCTAAGAAACCTTCTTTTCCTCCTCCTATTTCTCCGTTATATTTATAGTCTCTACTTACAGGATGGAGTTTCAATTCTTCTGTAGAATCTTTTATAGACTCTACAAAATTTTCTACCATAGGGTAAAAATCCTGAGTGAACGTATAAAACATTTTCATAATATTTACTTTCGCTTCTTTCGGATATTCTTATGCGGGTAGTTTCTATCTTTAATAGTAATAACTTCTCCAAGTTGTTCAACTATTTCTGAAGTGTTATCCATGTCTAATATTCTGATCTGCTTGTTGTATTTATCTGCCAGTTGTTTTAAGTTTTCATAAAACCATTTGTAATAATCAATTAGTCTATTTTCATCTTGTAAATTGTCTATAAGTTTACCAAAAACATACCTGTGATACATTTCGGTTGTTCTTGTCTCTTTGAACCAATATGTGACAGATCGAAAACTTGAAGGCCAATCTTCTTCCTTTCTGTATGTTGCTACATAATAGTAATCGGGATTATCTTGAGACAGAATAGTTTCTGCTAATGAATACCAAGGTAGATCGCCAAAAGCCTCATATTCAGATATATACAAATCCAACAATGATTGTTTTCCAGAGATATACTTCTTGTATTCTTTTGGATATAATTGGTTAATTTCTCCGTCATTTGAATGCAACGATTTAATCTCGTTATTAACAAAGAATGTATGTAATGAAGTTGTTCCTGTTCTTGGTAATCCGAAATTAAAGATTTTCATACTTCTAAAACGTAACTCCAGTATCTACTGTCTTGTTTATCTTGTAGTCTATCCCAATATACACATCTGGCTATATATGATGGGACTTTTAGTTTTCCACAATTCACACTCCAATGTTGTTCCATTTTTTTATACTTGGCAAATCCAGCCTTACTCTTGTAGGTTAGATGTTCCATTCCGTACAATCTTAGTTGGTGAACATCTCCGCATAAAACCCTAGCAAAATTTGGATGAATCATTTCTAGGGCAAAAGAAACCTTAGCCATTCCTAAGCCTGTGACACGATTTACAATATCATCACGTTTTTTTACATGATATTTTTTTGTAGTCAGATAAAAGTCTGATGGTTTAGACCAGAATTGTGTCGCAAAATCCCAAATATATTTAGTTCTATTATTGTGTAAACCTACTCCTGAGTTGGCTAATTTATCTAGGAGTTTTTCTTTGTCGTCGATCCATTCTTCATATTGCTTGATGGCCTCGTAACCACGGCAATTCCCCTGCCAACTTGTATGAACAGAGCAATAAGCAAACAGATAACGCCTAAAAATATCGCCGTGATTCTGTGGTCGTACACTTTCCCAGTACTCCTTATAGTTTTGAATTTTTTCTCTAGGAAAACTCTTAAAAAACTCATCGGCAAGACTCCTGCAATAATTAGTTTTCTTCTCTGTTGTTTCTGACATAGTAATCTCCAAAAGGTTCCAAATCCTGTGATACAAACATTCTACAATACCAATATCGTCTTGTCAAGTACGATTCTTTAAACTGTTCTAGCTGAACCATGTAGAACTTTAAATGTGGGAAATCTAAGACTAATTCCACCATCTTGATTCTTCGTTTCTTCAAAGTATTGTACTGTTATAACTTTGCCTAAGATAGTGCTAGGGTTTTTATAAAAGCCTTGCCTCTCTTCTATAGAGAATCCGCTACCGACTCTAACAGTATGGTCTTTATGTTTGATATAAACGCAAGAAAGCATTTCTTCTGAACATTCTTTGCCGTTTAATGTTAAGGGAAACATCCCCACCTCTGTATCTATCACCTCGTATTCTGCATCATGGAAAGTTTTTACTTTTAACAAATCTTTGCTACGCTTACCTTTATACTGGACATTCTTGCGAAGCATAACTCCTTCCCAATCATTATCGTCTGCTTTAGATACCCACTGTTGGAAATGGTCGTCGTCTTCTACTATTTCCATTTCTAAGACAGACAAGCATGGGCATTCATTGTTCTCCATAGTAAACAGCAGTTCCTTATATCTCTGATAAAGATTGTGTTCACTCTTCTTTGCTTTAAATTCATCTTGGGTCATCATGTCAAAGATTTTATAAGAAGGATTCTCAATGGTATGGTCTTTCTTACGAAGTTGTTTCATAATACCTTGAAAGTCTTCATTACCATCTTCATCAATCAAACAGAGTTCCCCGTCAAACACAACATCAGATAAACCAAGACTTGTAATCCCATCGGCAACAACGCCCAAGGTAGTAAGTTCTTTGCCTGTTCGGGAGTAGAAAGTAGTATTACCAAAATGATCGACAATAGCCAAACATCTAACACCATCAAGTTTGCGAGATACAAACCATTCATCTTCCCACCCCACTAATTTAGGCTCATATTTTTCTGCTAGAGCGACACTGAACTCTGGAATAAAATCTGGAATAACTTTATTAATAAGTTTTACACCTACTTTGGTCTTGAGGTCTTTATCAAGAATACAGTATACAAGTTCTTCTTGTTCTGGATGTTTATTAATATAAGCATTTACAATTCTAATAGCATCATGTCCTGTGAATCTTCTGTTGTTCAAGTCACTGAACATTTGACACAAACCATATCCCGGTTCACAATCTCCGAAGAATAAGTCTGGTCGCTTCTTAACTTGGTTGCTTGTCAAGCCATACATAAGATAGTCATTATGTGCTAGATTCAATATGTTTCTAGCATGAAGCTGATCTCCGTTATCTTCCTCTTTACCTGCTTTACAATACTTTGCAATAATTTCTTGTTTGGCAATAGTTCCGCTGTTGTTACGCAGTTCTTTGATCATAGCCATAACATATTCTGTGCTGTTCATTGTAGTATCCTGTGTCCTGTGATTCCTGTTCCTTACAGTATACATTATCGACAATCTGTTGTCAAGTCTTTAATCTTGATAACAAAATTTTTCTTTGCAGTTCGGACACTTTTAATTCTGCCACTAAATCATCTACTTCTTGTTGTGCTACTGTATTTTTAACTATAGCATTTGCTCTCTCAAACCTAGCTATCTTCTTTTTTAAATTCGCTACAAGTATTTGATTTTTTGCTAATTCTAGTTCTGTTATCTCTTTCATGATTTGTTTTTGCTTATCCATTGTTTCCACTCATTCTGATCTATAAAATATTCGTTTAATTTATTAACTAATTTGGTTCCTGTGCTGGGGAAAAAAGCAGGGATAATTGAATGAAGAATTAATAAAAACCCCGCTTTGATACATTTGACACCATAACCCGAAGCGAATCTAAAATGTTCCCAATATGTCATGTTATTTTCTTGCAAATGTAGTTTAGATTTTTTAAACATTAGATGTGTCTCCAAGGAATAGTGATGCTGCAACACCATTACTATACACCTTATGTTTCAATAAATTTTATGTATCTCCAATGAATAGTATGATGTAAATGGAAATCTTCAGAAAAAAAATATATGTTCATAGATTGAAAAGCGGCACAATCTTTTCTTATCTCTGGTTCAATAACTTCGATTTCAATATGAATAAACATAAATGTGCTATGAAAATATACTACCTGCTTCGGCCTACCGTCTATTAAAAATCGAAGTATCTGATTATGTCGAAATAATTCGATACCACTTAACATCAATAGTAAAGACAATAGGACTGCTTTAATTTTCATAAAATTCTACTTGATCACTCTGCCGAAAGTTATATTATTTATCACTATAATATCTTTATTTCTGTATTCCCAAATCTGTCCTGTCTCTTTGATTATGCAGGTGAAAATCTTTTCCGTTTCTGTTCCGTATTCTGTCACAAGCCACACTGATGCCCTTCCTTTAGGCGTGTCAACTTCTAATTGGTTTTGTGGCTCAAATATTGTCATAATTAATTACCTCTATACTACTATCTCTTTTACACAATTTAGAGTATAGATCGTAGTCTCTCGACCATTCTTCTCCTGTCCACCATTCCATACCGTGAATATCCGCTTTATATAAACAAACATCTTCATAGCCGCTTAATATATAGACATACTTTTTCCCTAGTTCTTTTGCTTTTAAACATTCGTAATATTGAGAAATACTTCCTACAGATAAATTGCCACAACTAAAATTGTATATGAACTGACAACTCACCATTGATTTTTCATGTATATCTAAAAACGTATAAGCTACAACTTCACTATCATAACTTAATTCTAAATAATACTGACAAGCATCAATCATTCTATCTATATTTATCCTGCCATCAAATCCATTTGTTTTAACATAAGTATCATAAATACGATGTATGTTGGAACGATCTTCGATAGTAGAAATTTCCAATAAATCGCATTCAATTTTTTTTGATCTTTTTTTTGTTTTGTGAGATGGTCTGTATTTAGCTAGGTCAATTCTTACAGAACGAACATTATACCAGTTGTTTTCAAACCAGGGAATCCATCCTTGATTTAATACTTCGTCAATATTGTCTTCATCTTCCAGAGTGCCACATGCTTCCGCATGAGTTATATCGCTATGTTTTACTTTGCCGAAACCTTTTATATGATCGAAAGATATTTTCATCTATTCGTTTCTTCTAAGAATTTTCTATCTAAGTTAGTATAAATATCCGCAACTTCTTTTGGTACGTTTTGCATTACAGCATCAGAGTTTCTTTCTCTCTTCTCTAATTTCAGTGGGATTTCTAATTTTTCAGATATTGCTTCCTGTGTTTCTTCAACATTACGAAAGTCAACAAATAGGCATGGTGAGTATTCAACCCATCTTCTTGCGTGATCTATCATGCCAAACCCATCCTCTTCAGTCCGCATAACATAATCAAAATAAGTTTGTGCATTTGTTAGATGATGAAATTTTATCCACCTATCTTTAGGGTTTATTTGCTTGTGCATCATTAACTGCCATTCTCTACGGAAATGAGACAGGATTGCACTTAGGGGATCATTATAGACAAAAATAATATTTTCAAATTTATTATAGTCCATCAAATGTGATTCAGGAGAGTAGAGATGTTTAAGATAGTCACTGTTTGCTTCAGTGTTTATGTGTTTTATATGCTTACTGATTCGTCTGTTTATATAGCTACAACCAGCACCACCAGAAGATACTAATAAAACTTTATATCTACAAAAACAATTTTTATTAATGATTAACATTTTAGTCTTTAAAATAATCTTTAGATACTGCTCTGCCTATTTGCTTCTCCCAATCTCTTTCTATCCTTACTTGGTCATTCTTTTTAATTACTCCGTCCAAAACAGAGGTATCAACTCCAAGGAAATTGGCTAAGAATTTTAGTGCTGCCATATCTTTGGGAAAACAATGACCTCCGTATCCAAAATCTCCATCTGGCCCCGGCACATTCCAGTGAGAATTACCTAGTCTTTTGTCGTACTTAGAATACTCAATTACTTTTCCATAATCTATATTTAGTTCATGGCAGACCTGATAGATTTCATTTGCAAAAGAAACTTTGGTAGACAGAAAACAGTTGGTAACATATTTAACCATTTCTGCTACGCTAGATTTAGTTTTTATAACAGTAGCATTAGGAAAAACTTTATTAAACATACTTCCTATGTGATTACAGTCTTTTGTATTTATGCCTAAGACAACTCTTTCTTGGTTATGATAGTCCTCTACTGCATTAGCTTCAGTTAAAAATTCTGGATTAAAAACAATATTAGAATAAGGATTTTGTTCTACAAGTTTTTTAGTAGTTCCCGGTGGAATTGTAGATTTGATTAATACAGGAAAATCTTTTTTGTATCTATATTTTGCTGTTGTCTCTATAAGAGAGACTGTTTCTTCTACCAATGATACATCACACTCACCAGTTTTTTCCATTGGGGTTGGCAGACAAACAAAGACAACATCTGATTTTATAACCAGTTGTGCTAAATCCCTGCAAGAACTTTTAGATTCTACTAAATCAAAAGTATGAACCGGATAATGCTGAGAGAATACTTGTTTAACCGCATTCCCTACAAAACCTTGGCCTACTATACCTATGTCATTGATTATTTTTGTCATATTTTAAGTGGAGGCGAGGGGAGTCGAACCCCTGTCCTAACAACCGATCATTATAAATTCTACAAGTTTAGCCCATTGTTATTTAGGAAACATATGCAGACAAAGGACAAACCAGCATAGATTCCTTCCAACTAAAACTTAGGCCATAATTAGTTGGCAATTATGGATGCTGAAGGTTTTTACGGCGGTTTTTCGGACGCTCCCTTCTTTGCTTCCTAAAACCGTCACTACCTTTTTCTAGGCAGCGAGTGCTAACTGAGTTTCGCCAGTTAAGCGTTTGTGATCGACTTTTAAAGTGGCCTGCCGATCAACCACTACTTGCTATCATAAATCACTAATTGTAGTCGATGCCTTTACGCCCCCTTTGTACGAGTAATGTTTAATTAATTGTAGCATTTGACATGCCTTCTGTCAAATAATTCTGGTGAATATTCTTTCGTATAGGTCTGGTTGTTCTCTTTGTTTTTTAGGAACCTCCTGAGATTCTGGTAGCACAATTATAATAGGCTGTTTAGCTTCTTCTAACTGCTGTTGCAGTTTCTTAGTATGTTTAAATTGAGAAAAATTAGTTACCAATGACACTAAAAACAAGCCAGCAAACATAAACTTCAAAGGATGTGTTTTGTTGATAAAACTTAATATATCCATTTTAATACCTTTCGATATATTATGAATACACATACATAAAAAAATAGGAGACAGTTTTCTGCCTCCTATTATCTCTTTCAACACTTTCCTTCTTTCGGAGAATTATCGCTTTCTATTAGATGTTTTAAGTGCTGCATATCTGGTTTCTCCTGATCTACCAGTTAGCCTCTCCACCCTGTATCCCATTTTCTTTAGCGTAGGCTTAATATCGCTAATAGTAGCCCTGAGATTACCAACTGCAAACATAGATTCTGCACTTGTTTGACTGAGTGTTCTACCTCTAGTAAGGTAATTTAGTACTTTATCTTGCTTAGTTACTGCTGTTGTCATTATGTCCTCATAATTGAAAAGAAAGTTGTGGTTCTCCCTAACAAAAAATACAAACAACCACGGGTTTTGTATTTCTTATCTATACTAAGTCTATGTTGCTTCTTTGTCAAGAGATTTAGTCCAAAAAATCATTTCGTTGTTCTCGTCATCCCAAGCACACTCTACCTTATCTTCTGCTGCCAGTTTACATAAGGCAAATCCGTATATAATCTGCGAAACATCAGAAAATATTTCTTCAAATATATCATCATTAATAATAACCTTCCCAGAAACATCACATAGTCCCAACTTTTTTTCTAAAACTAATGATTCTATTTGACTCAGAGAGATAAGTTCGTCTAGTTCTGTCTGTTGTTTTTGTGTAATTTCTGAGGCTTCTCCCTCGTTCCTTGCACACATAGCAAGTGCTGAATTTTTTCTCACAGAAGAACAGAAAGTATTCATATTATCTATTGTTAGACTCATACTGATAATGCCTTTCTTTCTTTTTTCATTCTGGGTACGATTTTCGCAATCCTATGTGCAGTTCTGTTTATACGAGTATCTTTAACTATCATATCTTCACCCATCCAGATATGACAAAACCCACCTTCCTTTACTCCGTAGGCTATAATACCATTACTGTCTAAAGAATGTACGGTAAATTTACCTCTACATCCCATTGGAATGTATTCTCCGTCTTCTGAGATATAGTAATTTCCTCCTGTGGATTTAATTCTATCTCCCTTCTCTAGTTCTCTCCAATCAAACTTACGAATCATCCGAGTAGTTTTCTTTTCTTTGCTTTGAACAGCAAACATAAAAGGATGTTGGCATTCTGGACACATATATGCCCTTGGCCCACATTGATGTCCACACTTCTCGCAAGTCTTTTTACCTTTAGGCATAATCTAGTCTCCTGTGAAATAAACTGATACTACCAGTATAACATAAGTATCGGCAGTTGTCAACCCACAACTTTAATAAGAATGAACAGTCCAAGTCGTTTCAGTAATAAATTCCATCTGTAATGTCTTAGCTAGTTCTTCACCCAGTTTTGTCATTTTTGTTTCAAACAAATCGTAAGGCTCAAACATGATATACAAAACATCAGTCAGTACATCATAACCTGATTCCCTAGAACTGTCAAATATTCTTAAACTCCAATCTGGTAAATCGTCAGCATCAATTCCTGTATGCTGGCAAAATGTTCTAATCATAAACTCATTACGCTCACGATCATTTTCATAACCAGAAGAGTATTCACCTTGTTCCATACCAAGTTCAGCAATAAATGTTTCGATAAAACCATCCCTATTTTTAGTCATAGCATCACGGGCTTCTTCATCAATATATTTTTCTTGATATAAGACATTTGCAATTAATTGTCTATTTGCTTTCTTTTTGATCTCATTCCTGCGAAGAAAATTTACCACTTCAACAGCAACA
>JAAHTH010001291.1_pt1 | contig 10747 bp, 10 predicted proteins | sample 6116091 | NCBI WGS metagenome assembly JAAHTH01 (sample SAMN13939990, study PRJNA603662) | sponge metagenome | isolation source: marine sponge | host: Mycale hentscheli | place: New Zealand | collected 2006
GTCATCGCCGGTTGTGTGATTGGAAAAAACAACGACATGTTTATTCCCAAAGGCCAATCCATGGACGGTCGATCCTGGGACGAAACAATGTTCTGGAATGTCTATTACATCAAAGGGGCGTTCCTAAACGCTGACGCCGCATTCGAAGTGATGCAAGGGATGAAAACACTAACCGTGCGGATGCTCAGAAAGTGTATCAATACCCAAATCCTCGCGGACTTCCTGAACTCGCACGCAGATATCCAAGTCAACTGCAACGGGGTTCAAGGCAACGCCAATTCAAACCTCAGAGAAGAAAATCTCTACCTTGGTCTGCCCGCTCCCCTATTCACGTTTGACATGGGCGATATCGAACGAGATGCCTTTCAGAGATTCTTCGACTCCCTTTCACCCACTTTCGGCCATATGATTAGCCTCGGGCAATCCAACACAATCGTAAGCTGCCCGTCGTTGACAACGCATTCTGAATTGAACGAAGAAGCACTGAAAGATTCAGGCTTGACGCCGACCACGGTTCGCTGTGCCGTTGGAGACGAAGATCCTATCGACCTAATCAGACATTTTGTCCACGCTGCCCGAGGTACGATCGACCTCGCCTGCCCCGGATACTCCGATGGATTCATGAACGAAGCAGACACGCGGCAGATGATTCGAGATAGATATACGGCCACGCACTCTGCCCATGTTGAATCGCAACTTGAGCGATCCGGGGGAGAGCCCTGGTTTTAATCGACCCAGCCATTACCGCTGGTTAATCAAAACCACAAATTCACCGAATTAGAGGTGGCGATTTACAACCAACACTTGTCTAATTCATGTCGTCAATCTTAAGTTCATCGCATGGTTTTGCGTGAACGAACTCCGACGTATTTGCGTAACACTCACGGCATTAAGCCGTGTGAAAAACTATCCTGTCCCCATTTCTGTTTTGCCAGAGGATTGCTATGTCTCCCAATGAAAACCCGGAAGAACTTACATCCTTAGTTCACGTACCAACCGAGGCAGAGGCCGCACCGATTGTCGACGCCTTAAAAGCGGCGGGCATCTCCGCAACAATGACCGGAGGTTTCACTGCCGGCTTCATTGCCGAAGCACCCGGGGACATCTCGATTCAAATCTTCAAGCGAGACGAAGCTGCAGCTTCAGAGATTCTCAAAGATTTCAAGGCTGACAACGCTGCCATCGATTGGGATCAGGTTGACGTGGGCGAGCCGGAAGACGAGTAATCCCCCCATGCCAACTCCCGCCAGCCTGAAAGAGGGCAGGGCGGCACGGAAGAAACACCGGGGTGCCAATCATTGCTTCAGAGCTATTTCGCGCGGTGAATTTCAAACAAAGCTTGGAAATTCACTCGCTAAACTTCCGAACAATGATCGATGCATTGTGGCCGCCAAACCCAAAGCTATTACTCATTGCGTAGGTAATTTCGCGTTCCTTTGGAACATTCGGCGTGTAGTCCAAATCGCAGTCAGGATCAGGGTTGGTCAGATTAATCGTCGGGGGAATGATCCCTTTCTGAAGCGCCTTGATCGACACGATGAGCTCAATACCGCCACTGGCTCCTAAGGAATGGCCCAACTGACTCTTCGTGCTACTGATGCTTAGGTTGTACGCGTGCTCTCCGAAAATGGTTTTCACCGCACGCGTCTCTGCCTTATCTCCCAGTGGAGTACTGGTCCCATGTGCGTTGATATAATCAATCTCGCTTGGCTCTAATCCTGCATCCTGCAAGGCCATTTGCATGGCCATCGCAGCCCCCGACCCCGTATCGTCGGGCGAAGTGATATGGCCAGCATCACAAGAGGTTCCAAATCCAACTACCTCGGCAAGAATATTAGCCCCCCGCGACTTGGCATGCTCCAACTCTTCAAAAATGAGCACTCCAGCCCCTTCGGAAAACACAAAACCATCTCGACCTGCATCAAATGGACGACTCACCGTTGCCGGGTCCTCTTTTGAATACGACAGAGCTTTCATGTTGGCGAAGGCCGACATCGCTAAACGACTTAACGCAGCCTCAGTGCCCCCCGTAACAGCGAGGTCGCAAACGTTGGAACGAACCAACTCCCAGGCGTTACCCATCGCATTGGTCGCACTTGCACAAGCCGTTGCAACGCTGTAATTGGGGCCACGCAACCCGTGGCGGATTGCAATATTTCCACCACCAGCATTGAGCATTAGTTTGGGAATCGTCATTGGAGAAACGCGGCTGGGTCCCTTCTGAACCAAGCGGGTCATCTGCTCCGATATCGTGGTCATGCCACCAATCCCAGAACCGAGAATACAGCCATAGCGGGCTGCGTTCTCGCTCCCAACAGGATCAAACCCCGAATTTTCAAAGGCGCTGGCCGCAGCCACCATCGCAAACTGAGAGTACCGATCAATCTTATTGGCTTCTTTTTGGCCAATTATTTCGTTCGCGTTCCAATCGTAAACATCACCACCGATTTGGACTTTGATGTCGTCAACCTCAAACAGTTTGATTCGATGAATTCCACTTTCACCGTTCAAAATCCTGTCCCAACAATCGTCTACATCACAACTGAGTGAATTGACTAATCCCCATCCAGTAATGACCACACGTCGCGCCATGAAACTAACTCCGAATTCCCTGCTGTTATTTTCGTTTGAAAACTCAACCATTTAGTTTTTGGCGAGTTCATTTAACTCAAAGATAATTCCAATGAGCTTGCCGCTGGATTCGATTCGAGAAGCGTCAAAACAAAGCCGCTAACCATCTCGCGGAGACATTGAACCTAAAAAATAACCGCAGGATAACCAAATGCCATCCTGCGGATTGTTTTAAAGACCGTCTCGCAACGAATCAATTTAATTTCAGCATCTGCAACTAAGCTGTCGCAGAAGAGCTCTCAATATGACTAATCGCTTCACCGACCGTCTGAATTTTCTCTGCAGACTCGTCAGGAATGTTGATATCAAATTCCTCTTCAAGCTCCATCACTAACTCGACGGTGTCGAGCGAATCTGCTCCGAGGTCATTGACGAAATTTGACTCTCGTTTGATTTTGTCTTTCTCGACGCCAAGTTGCTCAGCAACAATGTTGACGACGCGTTCTTCGACCGATGACATATATCGGCCTCCTTCTAAAAAATTACCTTGCGGAAAACTGTTAACGTTGATTACTCATCTCAGCCCTCAACAGTTCGCAATCAAAGCGAAAACGTCTCGGTGGCAACATGAACAACGGCAATAAGATAGAGGATTCCGACAAAAAGGGTCAAGGCAACATCACCAGAATCCTACTTTTTTAGCCTTAAAAATGGTTATTTTCGCCGAGTTTAGGCTGTCATTCCCCCATCGACAGTCAGAACTTGCCCAGTTACGTACGATGCGGCCGGACTCGCTAAAAATAGAACGCAAGCGGCAACGTCGTCCGGAGTCCCAATTCGATTGGCTGGAATCTTCTTTTTTACCTCGCCCAGTATCACATCTCCGAGTTTTTCGGTCATTTCACTCTCGATAAAACCGGGGGCAACCGCGTTTACGGTAACCTTTCGTTTGCCCAGTTCCTTAGCAAGACTTCGCGTCATTCCGATCACACCGGCTTTAGAAGCCGAGTAATTCGTTTGGCCCGCGTTTCCAATCAAGCCCGAAACGCTAGAGATATTGATAATTCGACCATAGCGAGAACGCATCATGCGCTGGGATGCCGCTCGCGTGAACAAGAAAGTTCCCCGTAAATTTACTGCAATCACGTCATCCCACTGCTCATCCGACATCATCGGCATTAGCGTATCACGCGTAATTCCGGCGTTATTTACCAAAATATCGAGCTTGCCCCACTCAGTCGAGACTTTCTCGACGATCTCCTCAATTGCCTCTTTTTGACTGACGTCAGCAGCCATTACCTCTGCGGCACCACCCGCCTCTTCAATCAACCGCGCCGTCTCAGCCAGCTTTTCAGCATTTCGTGCCACCAAAGCAACCCGAGCACCGGCCCCTGCTAAAGCAATCGCCATCGAGCGGCCTAACCCTTGAGATGCTCCGGTAACAATGGCATTTTGCCCAGAAAGATCAACCTTCATCGATTCCAAACTCATTTGTTCCTCAAATTTCTCTTACAAAAATTACTTGTGTCTGCTGACGCGCCAATCCGATTTAATCCAGCACGCCGTAACATTTAGTCTTTCGGTTAATTCGTTTCATCAGGCTTCTCAGAACACGGCCTACACCGACTTCATAAAACTCGTCGAACCCGTCTTCCAACATTCGCTCAATTGAATCCTGCCACAAAACGGGAGCACAAACCTGCTTCACCAACTGTTCCTTAAACTCAACTGGATCGGTATGCGGACAGGCATCCACATTAGAATATACCGGTAAACGCGTCGGCTGTATTTCGACTTGTGTTAGCGCCTCTGAAATTTTTCCAACCGCCGATTCCATGACGGGAGTATGAAATGCTCCAGCGACAGCCAAAGGGACTGATTTCATGGCACCTGCCGCGTCTGCTACCGCCGGGACTCGCTCGCAACTCGCAAGGCCACCGGAAACAGCAATATTTCCCTTGCACAGGAGATTCGCAATTTGCAAAACTTCCCCGTCTACCCGCGCCTCATCACATACCTTTTGCGTCTGCTCTCGATCAAGCCCCAAAACGCTAACCATCGAGCTAGGCGTCTCATCAGCTGCTTCTTGCATTGCCTGGCCACGCTGTTGAACCAACTGAAGCCCATCTTCAAAGCTCATCCCGCCAGCAAATGCCAAGGCTGTATACTCACCAAGGCTTAGACCGGCCGCGCCTTCACAATTCTGAAAAACATCCGGCTTTTCAAGTTTTAGTTTCTCTAAAACCGCCATACTGCTGACGTACAAGGCCGGCTGACTAATGACGGTCGAATTAAGCTTTTCCGCGGGGCCATTAAAGCAAATGTCCGCCAAATCGTAGCCTAACAGGTCAGCCGCCCGCTTGAATAAATCACTGGCCGCTGGTAATTCGTCGCAGAGTTCCCGCGCCATTCCAACTGTCTGCGCTCCCTGACCGGGAAATAAAAAAGCAATCTTGGTCAATGCATCACCTCGTTGAAGTTTTTGTTGATCCGTCAATCTAAGAACCGTCGATTTTGGTGTCAACGACGGGCGTGGGATCAATTGTCGCCCCAACCCCCAACTTCGTCACTTGACGGTAAAAATTTCCCAATAAAACAGGCAGGGTACCAAATTCACTCCCCACTGTGCCCGCCGGACCTCCTGAAGGGCTCACAACCAATCCAGCAAAATCACAGGGCCGTTAACAATTCACGATCGAAAATTAGCAGTGGCACCAACGATCGCTTCCCTCAACTAAAAAATCCCGGGGGAATCTCACATTTCATGTGCGCGAACGCCTTCGCGGTCGCAACTCTGCCCCGCGGGGTCCTCAAAATCAATTCACTTCGCAACAAAAACGGCTCAACCTCATCGGCAAGAGTATCCGACACCGTGTTCATCGTCGCAGCGATCGTACCAATTCCCGTTGGACCTCCCATGCAAACTCGAATCAACGTATCGAGGTATCTGCGATCCTGTCGATCCAACCCGAGCGTATCGATCTCAGCCATCTGCAGCGCCGCACGAGCCACTTCCACTGTAATCTCTCCTGCAGCTCGACTCTGGGCAAAATCGCGCACCCATCGCAAGCGGTTGTTGGCAACCCGCGGTGTGCTCCGACTGCGCAACGCGACTTCACTCGCTGCATCATCGGAAATACCGATGTTTAATTTGCTCGCATTACGACGAACAATTTCCGTCAAATCATCGTCGTCATAAAACTCTAAATGCTCTCGAATCTGAAAGCGATCACGTAGTGGACCGGTCAACATCCCCGCCCGAGTGGTCGCGCCGATTAAGGTAAACGGTTGCAACTTCATATTATGAGTGCGGGCGTTGATCCCCTCGCCCAGGATCAGATCAATTCGAAAGTCCTCCATTGCCGTATAGAGGTACTCCTCAACTGACTTGGGAATCCGATGAATCTCATCAATAAACAAAACCTGCTTCGCCTGGAGATTAGTCAAACTAGGAACGAGATCCTTGGGAGCTTTCAAACTGGGACCTGATAAAAAATCAACCGGCACTTCCATTTCCAGTGGAATGCAATGTGCAAACGTAGTCTTCCCAAGCCCGGGAGGACCATCAAACAAAACATGGCCAAGGACATCACTCCGCTGCCGCGCCGCTTCAATTGCAATCTGCAACCTTGCGATTACGTCCCGCTGCCCGACCATATCAGCCATTCGCGAGGGACGTAGGCTAGGGTCATCCTCTTCAGGCACTGGATTGTTTGAAAGAATAGGTTCTCGGGTCATGCATTTCGGTTGGGTAAAATTTTCAAAACAGGGCGACCAATCTCTACCGTTTCTAACAGATCAGCCCACGCTAAATATAACGGTCAGATGACGTTTTCTATAGTTCAATCGGCCTGCCTGAATCGCACATTCGAATTTAATCTTTGGTTTCTCGAAAAAACGCCGACTCGGTGGTCTGAAATTTGAACCCACCACTCGGTTTAAGCTAAATTATACAAGGTCAGTTCGACCGCTGCCTGCGCTGACGGGACTCCGAATTTTACGACGATTTATCACGACTATGGCAAACTCCAAACCTTCACCTCGCATACTTAACCGGGCCTTTGACCGCGCTGCCTCGCCCGTTTACCTCGTCAGTATCGACTTTGAAATCACCTATGCCAATCCAGCCTGTGGGCAATGGTGCGAAACAAACCTGGAGCAAATCCTCGGAGAGAAGTGTGTGTTTTCGAGCCAGGCTTCAGGCGATCCTGAGAACAACATCAATGGCCTCTGCCCACCACCATCTCACTTCGATCCCAATCCTCCGCTTTCAACTCCCTCCCGGTTCTTTACTCCCTCCGCAATTGACGAAAACAATCAAACAACCTGGAAATCAGCCTCGACCTTCCCCTTAAAAGATGCTGATGAAAAACTACTAGGCTTACTTGTTATCTGTACACCGCACACTTTTAATTCACCACCGGATCCTAAACCAGAGTCATCCAATTTCTTACCGGAAACTCTCCACACTCAACTTGCCGCCATCCGCGCACGCTCCGAGCACACCCATTCTCTCGAAAGCATGATTGGCTCCAGTTCGTTCTCAAAACAATGTCTTAAACGAGTAACCGCCGCAATTCAATGCGATGCTGATCTACTCATTACGGGACCACCGGGTAGCGGCAAGGAACACTTCGCGAGAGTCATCCATACTGCCCGGAACCCCGATCAGCAAATCGATCTCCTGCCGATCCACTGTGCAATTGCAGATCAAAAACTAATTCAACAACGCATCAAGGAAATTACCAGCGAGCTGCCCAACAGCGGAAATCCCACTTGGTCACAAACCTGGCTTCTTCTCCTCGACGTCGACCGCCTGGAACAAGCTGCTCAGAATGAACTCCTGGGCTTCCTGCAACTACCAGATTTTCCCTTGAGAACCATTGGCACTTCAACGTTGTCGCAAATCGAACTAACCACCTCAACTCACTTCTCCTCTGAATTGGCAAATCAACTCGGCGTCATGGTCATCAACATGAGTCCACTATCCGAAAGAGTTGAGGATATTCCGCTGCTCTCTCAAGCATTGCTTGAACGGGACAACAATAATCGTAAGAACCAACTCACTGGGTTTGCCGATGAGACGCTTCAGCTTTTGCTCGAATTCAACTGGCCTGAAAATATTGACCAGCTAAACCGAACCATCCAACTTGCTGCTCTCAACGCTGACTCCACTCTCATCCATCCCAAGGACTTACCGGACGAATTCACACAATCTTTGAAAGCGATGCGAATTGGCACATCCAGGGAAACAAAGATTAACCTAGATGAATTCCTGAGAGAGGTTGAAGAAGAACTAATCACCCGAGCCATGAGGGAATCCAAAGGCAATAAAGCCAAGGCCGCTTCGCTGCTTGGAATCAGTCGCCCCAAACTGCTCCGCCGACTGCAGAATTTCGACACCCCCACGAAACAGGTAGAACACCCGCCCAACCCAACTGACGAAATCGACTCTTCGGCATTCGAGGAACTCGAATGAACCCTGACCCCACCGTCATTGTCTGGGGGCACTCCCCTCCGTGGTGCTCTGCGATTTCCCGGCAACTCAACCAATTCCGGCTTTCATGGGTGCTCAACTATGAGTCACTGTGGGCCGAAGCATTGAAAATTGATGCCTCTGCTGTTGTGATCGAAATACCCAACAAATCACTTGACTCCTTAACTACCAACCTGGCCCAGCTAGATAACAATCCCTTCCAAATCAAAACATTTACGGTCGGCAAACTACCTAACTCTTTATGGGAACGAGAATTAAGAATGCTGGGCAATTGCGGTCATTACGAGTCCGCAGCGGACTTTCCCCTACTGGAAATTGCGATCCGACGTCACCACCAACACAGAATCCGCAGTGAAACATCGGTCGAGCAAAATGTCTGGGCAAATCTACCTTGGCCTACTCCCTAAAATCAATTGCAGACGTAAAATCGTGGTTCACCTGTAACAACTTTATTATCTGAACAAATCAACATGACAGATCTAAACCCTCTTGAAACGCGAGCCCGCCAATTACTCGGGACAGTCAAAGACCCCGAAACCGGTCGAAACCTCGCAAAACAGATCCATTCGGTCTCCGCAGATAACAATCAACTAAAAATCCAAGTCGGATTGACTACGTTTGCCGCCCCTCTAAAAGCAGACTTCGAAAATGAGATCACAACGCTCCTGAATGAAAACTTAGCCAGTGAAGTTGAAGCTATCTCAGTTGAAATCACCGAACACATTCGTCCCGCCCAACCACTTGGCCAAGTGGGCCTCACAGCCAAAGCCGTCATTGCCGTCGCTGCAGGAAAAGGTGGCGTCGGCAAGAGCACGGTAGCAACCAGCCTCGCGCTGGCTTTAAAAAATGCAGGCTGCAAAACCGGAATTCTTGATGCGGATGTTTACGGGCCCAGCGTCCCACAACTCACCGGGGTTCGTGGCCAAGTCCAAAAAATAGACGAGAAGATCCAACCACTGGACTTTAACGGCATTCCTCTGATGAGTATCGGCTTCATGATTCCGCCAGGCCAAGCTGTTATTTGGCGAGGCCCCATGCTGCATTCGGCAATCAAGACTTTTGTTCAGGGAACGGCATGGGGAGATCTCGATTATCTCATTATCGACATGCCACCGGGAACTGGCGACATCGCCTTAAGCCTTTCTCAACTATTGCCACTAACCGGAACCGTCATCGTTTGCACACCACAAGAAGTTGCCTTGATCGATGCCATCAAAGCAGTGGGAATGTTCCGCAAAGTTAAAATCCCCATCCTTGGATTAATCGAAAACATGAGCAGTTTCATTTGCCCAGACAATGGCAAGGAGTACGACATCTTCGGTAAGGGCGGTGCCAAGAAATACGCAGCGGAAGACAACATCGAGTTCCTCGGTGATATCCCGATCAACATCCAATTACGCGAACGCGGTGATGCAGGTGAGATGGCGGCCAACTTTGAGGACGACGAGGTAGCCCCGCACCTAGTGAAGATCGCTCACAATCTCGTTAAAACGCTGGCAAAAAATGCCGCCGAAACCCCCGTGCAGGCACAACTTCCTGTGCTTGGCTAAATGCAGTCACACAAATCCCGCTTACCGTCAGCGCAAAACTTAGGGCCACTTTTTAAATAAAGTGGCCCTTTCTCGTTGTTTCAATGTATCAGTTGCTTCACTCGAAAATCGAGTTACTTCTTCTTTGCAACTTTTTTCTTAGCAGCTTTTTTCTTAGCAGGCTTCTTCTTAGCAACCTTCTTCTTAGCTACTTTTTTCTTAGCCACTTTCTTCTTAGCTGGCTTTTTCTTAGCTACTTTTTTCTTAGCAACCTTTTTCTTGGCTACTTTTTTCTTAGCAACCTTTTTCTTGGCTACTTTTTTCTTAGCTACTTTTTTCTTAGCTACTTTTTTCTTAGCTACTTTTTTCTTTGCAGGCTTTTTCTTTGCTGCTTTCTTTTTGGCCACAGGACGTCCTCCGTTAATAGACCGTGGCGAGCCGCTCCCTGGCAAACATATGCCAGTCTTAAAGCAAACTCACCATTCGAAATTAAACCACTTCTAGAAATGGATCGAATGTCAGCTCGTTTCCAACCTTCGATGGTCAGAGTTCAATTTCAAATTTCAATTTCGAAAAAACAATCTGTTTTCGTCGACATCAAAATCTGAACTCAAAGTAACGAGCGTCTTTGATTCGTAAGTTTTAAAAAACAAAAAAAACTTTTCAATATTGTTTTTCAAGTTTTCGGATTTTTTTTGCTCAACATTGAACCTGTTTTTTTCAATTAATCTAATCGACGTTGAAAAACAAACCTGAACACTTCGTTTCAAAATCAATGCCTTCCATTTTCAACTGCAACAAGTTGTTAAACTTGATTTCGCATTTCACTTAAAGTCACAAATGACCAATAAAAGATACTTTGATCGAGATAATGTTTCTCAACATGAGACAAACTGCCTAGTCGACCAAACTAACAATTGCATTAAGAGAGTTTGAAAAAAGGGATTTGGACAAAAAACACTTGGAAAAATAGAAAAAACAAAACACAACACTTTACGAATTAGTTTTCCCGCAACAGAAAACTCTTTGTAGATGAATTTGAACTGAAACATCTGAGGCAGCGATTCCTACACAACCATTCCAGCAAAAACTTACGTAAACACGCACTGTTAGATTTTGATCCAATCAAATCACGCGAAATCGCCACACT
>JAAHTH010000515.1_pt1 | contig 10741 bp, 5 predicted proteins | sample 6116091 | NCBI WGS metagenome assembly JAAHTH01 (sample SAMN13939990, study PRJNA603662) | sponge metagenome | isolation source: marine sponge | host: Mycale hentscheli | place: New Zealand | collected 2006
TCAAGTACGTAGCACATCATGCTCTGAGGGCCTTTTTCAAGCGTAGTTTTGATTTTATTAAAGCTACCCCCAAAGAACATCCCTTTCAGACCCCCCTTTGCAACGAATGTCTGATCGGCTGTTTTTATAACCGCATTAACTCCAGCTTGACCCCCTACGTTACCCAAGGATAAAGTCAAAGTTGCTATTTTTTGATCTTTTAGATTGATTTGATTTATGGCTTCCGACAGTTGTTTTTGAAAGCTATTTCCTTTGCCGACATGAATATTATCGTCTGCTCCACGTAAGCCAAATACAGCAGTAGCCGCAAGTCTTTTGACAGAGGTATCGTCTATCGAAGATGTCTTGTTCTGTTTTATAAAGAAAGTCCTACCAAATTTAGAGTTTTCTGTTTCTTGCAATGTGCTGGAATCTGCGGCTTGGTTTACCCTTCTCCAACCGCCTAGCAAGTATCTTTGAGTCTCTTCGCTTCCGTCACTAGTTTCGCTTGTGTCTGGCGAAACAATCATTTCTGTTTCTTTGCCTATCTTTGCCAAGCCTTGTTCTTTTGTTGCTGCGATTTATATAGCAGCTTGGTTTACTCTTGTTGAAGAGTGTTGATTTATGTTTTCTGCTGGAATTGATCCAGCATGAGCTCCTGGCTCTTTTGTAGGCCCACCGTTAGCTTGAGAAGCGTTAGCACCTTCTGGGTAATAAGCGTGCAAGCCAGAGTAGCCTTCGGAATATTTAAGTAAATAGTTTTCTTTTACTTCCTCATACCCGCTTAATTGCGAAGTAATATTTCCATCTTCATCTTTAACATTTTCATATACTGGTACTTTATTAGAAGACCAATCACACTTACCTGTTACAACCTGAATAGAACCGCTTACGGTTATACTTGCTGTGTATTCGTCTCTACCTATAGGTGCTATACATATAGTTTTAGCCGTGTCTATTGCCCCAGTGACTTCAGCCTTCCAAATGTCAGTGTTCCAGTTTTTGCATTGGCTAGTTCCTTCTAATACGTGAGGAGACACCAGAGGGACAGTGGCTTTCTTGAGCGGGTAATTATTACAAGTAAAGTCTCCGCTTACAAATTTAGTATGATCCACAACTGGAGTGTGAACAGTAAAGCTGCTTTCGCCAGTGTTTGCTGGGCTCGTCAAATCAGAACTCCAAGGTTTGTAGATGGCGGTTGCATATTTATACCAATCTAAACTTCTTTGTAATTTACCTACGCCGATTGTTTGATTACCTTCACCTTGAGGGCAATCACCAGATGCTCCACTGTTCATGACCACGCTAATGTCTTCTTGGATGTAAATATCAATGTCTCCCGAACTAGCCCACTCTTTTAAGTTGATGGTGTGCTTGTAATTTCTACCATAATAACCACCCCCACTAAACAAACCTGTGGCCGCAGCGAGATCAGTTTTACTTGTTACATTCATGTTCGCGTCTTCGATGCTCGTACCAGAGGATAACAACCCAGAATTCGGAAAAACTCTTACTATGTCAGCGCTAATATCGCTGATCGAATAATTACTAGTCACGCCAACTCCGCTGTTACAGCTTACGCCACCTAGGCTTGGGTCGAACATCGAGAGGTCGTGCTGACCACTAGCTAGACGATCACGCAATACACTGTACATGTTTTGCCTGTATCGATCCATCACCGAGTTCCAATTTGTGGCTGAATCTAAGTCGTCTATAATGCTTATTTCGCAAGAATCGAGTCCCGAAATGCTGCAATCTCTTTCAAGATCAATTGGCCGTTCGCCGCTTCCCCTCTCGCCGCAATTAAAGTCTGACATATCACTCTTACAAACAATACTTGTGTTATCTACAACGCCAAGTTGCAATGCTGCAAGCCACAATTGATTGCTTGCACGCCCACCCATGTAAGGAGAAGTAGTATAGCCTTGATCGTGATCCCACAAGAAAAGCCCACTGAAAGCGCTACTGTTTTCTACCACAAACGCTCCTGTTTGAAATAGTTTGTAAGTAGAACCTAAAATGTTTCCGTTAGCAAATGATAAAGTATTTTTTCTTTGGGGTGGAACACTATTATTAACTTCAGTAGCATAAGCATAGTAATAGTCCATTTGTGCGTCATTGTACGTTATAACATTTCCTGTCAATGTCGAAATAGCGGTAGCAATGTCAACTGAAGAATTCGCTTTAAAACCAGTAACGAAACTCCCAGCTACTCCATTTTCTCCTATTTCTGTTAATGAAGTGGCAGAAGCCGTGTCGCAAGAATAAGCTTTGTGAGTATTGTAAACCGAAGTCCAGTTAGCTTCTGCGTCTGTAGTTGCTGCTCCTGCGGCTGTGTCGTAGCCAATTAACCCCGAAGTCGTAGACGACGATGAACCAAAATCAGTGACCGCAATAGTGCCCGTCTTGAAAAATCCGAAAGTATCGCTTGGGCCAGCATTCATGCCTACGTTAGCATACTCTGTGTAACCGCTGCTACTGTAATTATTGATAGCGTTTCTTGCTGCGGTTATAGCATCGTTTGTTGTTGCGGCAATACCTGTTGCTTCTCCACTAAAAGCTACAGCAGTAGGCCCGCTTGTGACGGAAGCATTTGGGTAATCAGTTCCATCTGGTAAGTCACATTTATCAACTGTTATTGCTTGCGTCCAGTTACCTTGGGCTTGAGAAAGAGTAAAGTTATCACTGTTGTAAACTGCTGTAAGGCTATGATTAGTTACTCCCGCGTAACTTGGCTCAATACTTAAAACATTGTCTCCTACAACCCAATTCGCACCATTCCAAGTTGCTTGTACAAGCGTCGGAAATGCAGCTTTTATACCACTATTCGCCAGTGGCAGTCCTTGACCATCAGTAGCTACTAAAGCTACGTCCCAATCTGTAGCGCCTGCTTCAGTTCTTAAGTTTGTCCAAGCTTGAGTAATAGCGTCTCCAGAGTTGGTGTTAGCGTACCCGCTCGCCTCTGTTGGGGGAGAAGTAAATACTCTTGCTCCTTCTTTTGTTAAATGAGCGCCAGTAAAATGAAGTTTGTTTACCCATGAATGATACAGGTTAATATTGGACCTTAAATTGCTTTCTGCGGATACTGCATCGTCAGCTTCTTTACCAGAAATATAAGAACTCCCTAGCTGCGTGTATGAGTTATCTTGGTAATGTGGTATGCGGTGGTTTGATTTTAGCTCCCAACTATCCCAAGGCTGTTTGATTTGACCACCACCATTAGGATCAGGCCAATAGTCAATCGCGTAAGCGGCTGCTGCTTCAATTGCGTAATTTGTAATGTCTACACATTTAGCTTGTATTGTCGCATTATCCACTTCAGTTAAATCAGCGCTTTCTACGTAATCGTGCGATTCTCCTCCTGCTGGTTTTCTCAGTGAGTTATTTTGGCCTCGGTCAGTTTTTGTTATAAAAGCTATTTGAACATCTTCTACTGTAAACTTGGGACACCATTGACTTATATTAGTTAAAGCGGTGTTAGCTGCTTTATAACCAGCGCTGAAATAGTCAGTGTTTGGAATAAAAACTTCTTTATTGGCTAGGCTCCCTGCTTCAGTGAAAGCGCCGCTAGCATTCTTCTCTAGTTTACCCACTGGTAAATGATCAGCGTTTTTCCAACCAACAGTTGCGCCTAAACTGTTACCTGGCGCACGACCAACGTAAATCTCTTCCTCTGTTTGCTTGTCGTTAAGAGTTGGGCAGTAATTACCCAAATCCCACTGACTTAAATCAGCGCGAAAACCCTTTGTTGTAATACCGTATTCTTTTATTACTGGATAACATAGTCCAGAAAAACGCTGCTCAGTGGATAATACTGGTGTTACATAGTTGTTGGTTTTTAAAGTGCTAAAAGTATCTACCCAATCGTGGTTATCTGCGGCTGCTGTTTTTGCATTATGTGGGTTTGTTTTGTTGATTGCTACTTGCTCATAGTAAGACTTTAGCTTTTCTTTATGCTTTTGTTCGTATGCTACGGCTGTTTTGTGATTCCAATATTCGTCAACTTTAAATTTAGCGTGTTTGTTAGGAGCGGTTCTTAACGCGCTTCCGCCCACTTTAGCGTCTGATTTGTAGTATCTATCTGTTAGGTAATCAGTGCCTAATACTTTTGCTGATAAATGTTTGATGATTGTCCAATCAAATTCGTTTTCATACAACTGTGCAATTCCAAAAAGAATTTTGAACGGAGCTTTTACAAGGGCTCCAAACTTACCCTCTTTAGGTTCGTTAACTGAATAAATAGGCGACCAGTTACCAAAAACTGGAGGCATACTTATATCACCCCAAGTACCCTGATCAGTGTTGAATGCAGAATTAACAGCGTCATCGGTTTTGATTCTCAAATCTGTTGTCATTCTGCTGCTATTTGTTAAGTTAGTAGCAAATTCACTGAGTTCTTTTTGAAGGCTTAAATCAACAGTTGGGTGCAAATTATATTTGTACGTTATATTTCCGCACATTGGGCCTGAGCCATTTTCCTCAAGGCTCAGTCCATCATCAGCTATTACAGTTTCTTCTCCCACGCTTGGCATACTTGAGTATACCTGCACAACACCACAAGAAGCTTTGTTGCAAATATCTTCTGTTGCTTTAGACTCTGCTCTGGTAGAGTTATACGAATCAATGTCCGTAAAGAATGTGTTAAAATGTTCTTTATCCCAATTTAATAGCTTACCTTTTTCACAACGACCAAGGCTAGCATCTATAATTGCGAATTTAGACATTTGGTCAACTATTTTAATATGCGCGGCTCCTTGACCATTTCCGCCAGCGATTGCTTTTGATATACTATACGTAATTATGTTATTCAGGACATCAGTCACGGCTGTACTTCGAGCGGTACTACGGCCCCTACTAGTAGCGCTTTCTGAGTATACTTGCGTAAAAGCATCTTCAATTTTAGCTATAAGCTGATTTAATTCCGAAGCAAGAACATCAATTTGGTCTTGTATATAATCTAATTCTGCGCCAACTTGAGCAAGATTTATTTTTCCGTCTCTTATGTTTGTGTTCTTTGCTCTAGCTTGTACTTGTTGGAATGTAAGTTTTGTATCATTTGCTTCAAAATCTCCATTATACACGTCCACGCTAGTTATAACTGGTAATGGGAACCTAATAACCATATTAGAAGTTAACGATTCATCATTGGATGTGTCATTTGGTACTGAAGGGGTTCCTGTGGCGTCAAATACTAAGTCAAATTGCACAGGGTTAGCACGAGCTTTATCTCCATACCCTAAATGAGCCCCCCAAAGTTCGTAGCCCATAGAAATAGGACTAATACCGCCTGCTTTTCCGCCAGTCTTTAAAGAAACAGAAGTGCTTGTTTCATTGTAGGTTTTGTCGCCAAAAAATTGAAATAGTCTTTTTTCAATGACTTTGTTTACTTCCGCAAATCTTTTAGCATCTTTATTAAGATCAATGGTTGCATAACGTACATCTTTCGCATTTAAAACGCCTCCACCAGTGATTGTCATCCCCTTCTTAATCTGGTCATAAGCTAAAGCAGCTTTATCCACGGCTACCCTGATTAAACCTTGAGCATACTGCACTTGCCCCAAAGCAAAACCTTTAACCTTGCTTGCGCTTGAGATTCCTAAATTATTAGGCGTGCTATCTGCATACTCTAAGAAAGCTGCGAGAGTTGTGTCTAAAGACTTCAGGCTCTCAACGGATGCTCCACATTTAGCTTGAGAAATAATAATGTCTAACTTTTTTTGTTCAATTGAGGAGTAACCAACGCCCAAAGTTCGTGTTAGCTTTTTAGAAAGACCCCTAGCGTTTGCAGGTATTGAGGCTGTGATATAACTTCTTAGCTGTTGAAGAAACATTATTATATCATGATTTCTCATTTCAGTTTTAAACCAAGAAACAAACATTCCATCACGAGGGTTTGGAGCCCAAGCTCTGGCGCAATAAGGTATGTTGCCTCCGCTATTCTGAAAAGTAGAGTAATTTCCAGCGCTACTCATTAATTCGTAAAGATGAACCAAGGTAGCAAAAGCCGCGAAACATATGGTCTTCCATAAAAAGAATTTTGCCACCATCTTTGTTTGAGAAAGATAGCCAGCTTCTTTGGTCTCAAATGGTGTCTGCTTATATGTTGGCTCATCAGGGTAAACTACATCTGGAGGGTAATTTGGAAAACCAGCTTGACTAGGAGTCCCACGGAATCTCCTACGCCTCAATATGTTCCTTAATTTTCCTTCACTGTAGCTAAATTTTCTAAGACTTCCAGCCCAGTTACTTCTAGAAACTAAATTAAATAAGGATGTCCAAATTGGGTCCGCTGTTGCGGGTGTGCTTGCTACGTTAGAGAAGCTTCTCATGTCAGTTCCCCATCGTTGTTGGAAACTTGTCATAGGCCCTCTTAACTTAGCCGCTTCTGCGTGATTGATTTTTCCTATTGCTATTTCATGATCCTTGAGCGCATTTCTGTAATCAGCTTCGTCTTTCAGTTTTAACTGCTCTTTCATCGTTTTGTTATACTCGATGAGTTGAGCTTCTTCTTTTTCTGCTTTCTTAAAACTCTCACGAGAGCTCCAAAGTGTTAAGGCGCTTTTACCAAACCCAGCCATATCACCGAGCTTAACGTTTCTGTTGTAAATATTTAAAGGGTTAAGCTGTTTTACATTGTCAGCTATATCTTTAAAGTGAGTTCCAAAAGTATTTTCAGTTCCAGCAGGAGCATTGTTTAGCGACAAGTCGCTTGTATTATTTACTAAAACTCCATTATTGTTTATCAACTTGCCTTCTTCGGCTAATAAAAACTCTTGGAATTTACCCTCGCTAGGAACACCTGTTCCCAGTGTTGCGGTAAAAGTATGAGTAGTACCAGTAGTGTCTTTAACTGAGACTGTTGGAGCAGAAGAGTACCCAGAGCCTGGGTCTACAATTTGAATATGAACTAACTCTCCTACGGCTGTCGTGTTTGAGCCTTTGTAAACAACGCCTCTTAACGTGGCTTGCCTACCTCCTTCGTCTGGTGCGGAAATACTGATGTGTGATGCAGCGGTTAAGTAGCCTGCGTCTGGATTTTTTGTAAGATCGGTTTCATTTTCAATGATTGCGGTGGCTGTCTCGTTTATGTCAAATTTTACAGCGCTTAAGCCGCTAATGGCACACCTATCAACAGCATCAGTAGGAACATAGTTTTTGTTCTCATCTGTGTCTAAAACTTTTAAAACTACTTTTCCCATGATATTTTAAGCGGTTATAATTTCTAGGTTATTGGCTGTGGCCATGTTGAATACTTTTTTAACCGCAAATTCTTCCACAGAACGAATAACGGTTTTTGATTTAAAATGGTCTACCCCGATTACAGGGTCTGATGAAGCTTTGTAAAATTTTACAGCTTCTTCAGTTTCGTAATACAAATCTCTAACCCTACTTACATACGAAGTGTTAAAAGTTTGTTTCACAAACTCTGCGTATTCATCTTGTGTTGAGAACCAATAAGGTGGTCTGTTTTTAAATTGCTGAAAATGAGCTTCTATCAAATTCACGTCAGGATCATCAAGGTTTTTTAAATAAAAAGGCCCCGCAAGGCTTTTGCTATACCCATTATTTACAGAAGAAGGATTGTAAGAAATTTTCTGTACCCCAGTTAATTTTGTTGGACGCAAGAAAAACTGCGGCAATGGGTCAACACCAGGCTGGTTTTGAGACTCTGGAAGATAATAAATATCAGCTTCCATAGTAAAATACCTTTTCCATTTAACTTGTTTGTAACCAGCTAGCATTATAAAGAAGCCCTTTCCTGTAAAAAGCGTTTGTATTTATATAATTTTCCGTTGCCTTGTATTACACCTCCTGAGATTAGATAGTTGTTCATTTGTCTTGTGAAATATTTTTCGCTATTACTTACCATCTCTAAGTAGGCGTCTTCATGTGTTGGTCCATTTCCAGTAAATAAACCTGTAATTACTACGGACTTACCAGAAACCAACTCGTTGCTTTTGTCCGAAGGAACCACGCTTAAGGCATCCCTGAAGCCGTGCAAACTTCTATTGAATGACCAGATTTCAACTTTAAATGGAGTACCAGAAGGAATTACGCCGTTCCAATTGCCAGCGCGTAGCAGTGGGTTTTTAGCGCCAGATTTTACGCCTTCTATCCCGCTTTTGTATCCACTATATAATCTATAGAAATTTGAATCGCTCAAATTTGAATAACCAGTTAAAGGTGTTTCTGCGACTGTGTCTGGGTCTACTCTCACATATTCGTAGTTGCCAGAAAATTCTACTGGGCCAAATCTGTAATTTTTAGAACTTGGATAAGATATAGGAGTTTGCTCTAGAACAAACTTATTTGTATTGCCAGAAGGCACATCATTGCCATTGGCAGTAAATAGATTACCGCTGTATGTCGCGTTTTGTCCCGTCCCAGCAGCGTACTGATAAGTTCCAGTTGTCAAGACTTGACCAGTTACCGAAATCATTTCGTGAGGACTAACCCAAATAATAGTTTCGTTTTTTAAGCCTCCTCTAGTTGTGTATTTTAAACCAAATATATTGTCATCAAATAAATCTACGTCTAAATCTCCACTTCCAAAAGTTTGACCAGTAACATTAATCAGTGGCTCTCCAACTGTAACTCCTGTCCAGTTTTGTTTTTCAACTGTGCCTTGAAATTTGTCTCCAATTATGTAAGGGAACTGAGGTTCGTGAGAGCTATCTACCGTTGTAAAATACGCATAAACTCCAGTTGGGTATTCTGGGGTTACGCAGCTTCTGCCATTGTATCTATCTAAATCTCCTATACCACTTGCGTACTCATGGTCTTCTACAAAATAACCAGAAGGATAAGTTGCGCTGTATGCTGGGCCATTCGTTCTGCTTGCTATAGCTTTTAGCCTCCAGCTTGGTGTCATAAGCTTAGGAGCGCTTGTAGAATCCATAGCTGTAGTGTATCCGTATGGCCCGTAAATCGGGTTGCCATCTATCGCGTAACCAAGTAAAGGTGAGTGCCCTGTTGACCCTGTTTCGTACAAAGCTATTGGCGCAGACTTGTAATGGTAAGTGCCTACGGGTACTCCAGAAATAGCGTCTGAAGCTAAAGATTTATAACCAAGAAAAACATCTCTATAGTCTTTGTTAACTACGAAAGAGTTTTCTGCATAAATGCCTGAATTATTATAAGTGTTTGTGCTTTGGTAATTAAAGGCAAAAACACCATTTTTAAATACGCCGATAAAGTTTGACTTTGTTAAAGTAGTTCCGTCGCTTGTATAATTAGAGTTTCCAGTTCTTGGAATTTTGACATATTTAATAGACTCGTCTCTTTCTCCCCCAAGACTGTAAGTTTCATGGGCAGGTACTGAAAGAGTATCTATGTAAATGTTTCCACTTACGCCAGTTGAATAGCTTGTAGAGCTTATTAAAGATGTAGTTGGCGTTAATGGTACTGTGTCAAATTCTCCAGATTTAATTACAATTAAGTCGCTTGTAGTATCAACAATTCCTTTTGGTTTTATATTTACGTCTACCTCAAAAGGGGGATACCAAGTCGAAGTGATATGAGGCAAAGGGTACTTAGCTCCGCTTTCGTGAGTAAAATGGAAAAAGAACGGGTTATTGCTTGCTTTAACAAATTTCTTTGTTGTTTTATTTAAATTATTGTATTTATGAACATTCTCATAACTAAGGGCTTCCAAGGCGTGAGTGTGCCTCATGAACTCATCAGTGTAAATCGCGGTAGATGTGCCTGTGAACTGGTAAGATACTTCTGTATTAACGAAATGTTTTGTGTCTGAACCTACCCCGTTATCTACGTTGTATACAATTGCTTGATTATTGTCTAAATACAGTTCTAACTGGTCATTTTGGTCAATAAACCCATTGGCTATAATTTTACCATCTGTAGTTATATATATGGGGTCAACTTGGTCGTCTCTTAAGCCTATACTCTTAGTCAAACCATAAATAGCATCTGTATCAGAAACAATAGTTTTATTTGTAGATATGTGATATGGATTGATTTTTTTAGCCATTTTCCACGCCTTTTGCCTTACAATTATCAAGTTTTATTACACAAAAATATAAAAAAAATCCCCCACCCTTTCGGGTGAGGGAAATTTTGTGGAGTTAGCTTAGACTGCCAAGCCAACAACTGCTCTTGAATCAACGCAGACTCTGCCTTCCTCTAGGAAGCCATAGAAGCCTTGCTTTTCTTGACGGGCAACGAACTGATCGTCAGGCAACACACTGAATGTGCCACCGCTTTCAGCTTGACGAGCAACAGGACGAATGAATGCGTCTCTGCTCAGGTCAACACCAACGAGAACTTCATCGTCAGCGTCAGCGAATGATCCGCCTCCACCACCACTAATGGTAGTGCCAGCAGCGTCAATCATAGCCTTGAACAAGGTGTTGTATTTCTTAGCAGCGCCGAGTTCCAAGATTTCGTGCAAAGTAATGCCGTAAATCTCACCCATTCCACCAGAGTTCCAAATTTGGTCTCTAACGTTGGGGGTCAAAGGAATGTCGGTTTTGCTTCCGTTTGTGTTAACGGGGTTGTAAGCAAAAGCTCTAACTTGCTGCATGATCTCAGGAGACACGAACAGGTCGGTAACACCTTTAGCGCTCATGTTGGCAGGAGTACCGCCAGCGTAAGAAGTGTTAAGTCTCTTGATGCGAGTGAGAAGAGCATTGATGTCGTGAGGAACCAACGCGGACTACGTGTTAGAACCAACAAGGGCACTCAGAGTGTTGGGGGTGGGGGGGGGGGGGGGGGGGGGTGGGTTTGGGTGGGTGTTGTTTTT
>JAAHTH010003473.1_pt1 | contig 10741 bp, 11 predicted proteins | sample 6116091 | NCBI WGS metagenome assembly JAAHTH01 (sample SAMN13939990, study PRJNA603662) | sponge metagenome | isolation source: marine sponge | host: Mycale hentscheli | place: New Zealand | collected 2006
CGAGATTAGCGGTGTTTCTGTTATACTGGGTAATCCCAGAAGTATCGAATTCAAACAAAAATCCTGTTGATTGACTACTGGAGATCTGAATACCATTGATATACACATCACCATTCGTATCTATCAATATTGCTGGTGGATTTGGGTCAGTTAATAAGTCACCTTCATTGTTTGTTTTGAGGTATAATTGATCATTTACATTGATACCCATGTTATACAAGGGAGTATCGGTTTTTGTATTTGTAGCAGTATTGGTGCGGAAAAAATTTAACTGCTGGGCAATGTTAAACAGTGTATCGGTAATTGTTGCTTTTGGAATCCTGTTTAAATCCAAAAAATCTGTAAATAATACTTGAAACTCAGCTGGATATGGACTTAAAATACTGTGAAGCATGCCTGATTGTGTGTGTGAACCAACTCCACGAACACCTGGTAAAAATTTATTTTGTAACATATCTATATAATATTGGCAGATTTTTTAGAATTGCCATTGGCAATTTCTACGTCATTGACAGGTTCCAAAGTTAACAAGGTATTAAAGTTTTTTCTTATATTATAGGGCGGCTCTGCTTCGTAGTCTACATATAAAAAATCATGTCTACTGTCCTTCGTCGCATGATTCCAATACTCTATCAACTCCTCTGGTTCAACACTTCCACTACACTGTTGCGCAATCTCTTTCTGTATCATTGGAGACTTATTACGCCACAAACACATCAGACTAATATTGTTCCGAATGCTTTTAGGCACACCATATTGTGCTGAAAAATTCTGACAACTCCATATGATTGAACAACATTTATGCCTGTGTAAAATACTGAAATTGTTAATAGCGGCAGCTTTTTTGCCTCTGCCAAATAAAACAGGATTGTCCTGGTTATCATCGAAGAGTATCAAATGAGTAGGCATAGATTTGTAGTCACTGGTTGGCTTCTCATAATTGAGATCATGTAATCTCAATAAATCATCGTCCGAAAAATCCTCCCATTTACCTTTGTAATGCCTGAAATTCTTCCACATCATAAGGTCTCGCTCATACTTTTTATACTCCTCTATACGTTTATCGATTTTATACCTAAGCTCGTCAAATTTTTCATGGGTAAACTCAGTATGAAGCTCTATCTCACCATATTTGCAATTGTCCACTAGCCATTTTATCTTAGGCTCATTTCTACAAGTAGGGGCAAAAACTACAATATGGTCCCAGGTTTTAGTCTTAGAATACTGGTGAATGAAATTAACAATTGCTGTTGTCTTACCAGACCCTCTACTTGCTACGAAATACGCTAAAAAGTGAGGCTTAGGTAGATTCTCAGGGTATTTTCTTTGTTTTGCTTGAACAACTTTTAAGTCATTGTTTTTAAGCCTCGGTAATTTCGTCTCCTTTATCGTTGGTAAATATTCATCTTGTATCATTTATATAAAATAAATATTTTAATTATCTCTTCGCTTTCTTCCAGCTCTTGTTCTAGAAGCAACTGGTCCGTTGTTTCTAGCCCGTGTTCTTGTTTGTGCTGGTGTAGCATTTCTCCTTGGTCTACGCACAGTATCTCTTCTCTGTAAATTATTATTGTTTGTCCTACGTGGCGGTGTTGCTGGAACTGCCCTAGCTCCATCGGCATTTCCTCGGTTATTGCCACCTCTACCTCTGGCAGCTCTTCTAGCATTGCCACGTCTTCTATTGGCAACTCTTCCAACATTGCCAACAGGGTTTCTATTAGCAGGAGGTGGTGCACGTCTATTGTTCCTCTGAGCTCTTGCGGGAGCTCGGTTGTGATATCCAATTACCTGACTAACTCTGCGTCTAGTCTGAGCTACATGTGCTCTGGCTTCACGCATAGTTGCGTGAGTTTTGTTCATTCTTCTGTTTCGGTCTAAGTTAATAACAATGTATCTGCCACCTTCTCTTCTGATCTGATACCTAACATTAGCGTTAAATCTTCTAGCTGGATTATCTGCCATTATATTATATACAAATAAATTATATACTAAACAAACTTTGCTTTGCCAGCTCTAACCTTTGACGGAAAAAATCTTTCTCTTTGTCTTCAGGTGCTTCTTGTTCGGGTTGGTGAGTGGGCGGTTCAACAAATGTTTCTTTATTTTTCATGCGTAAATATTCTTCCAGGTCTTCATAATACAATACATTTTTTTTCGGTTTTCTTCTTCTTATTACTATTTCTCCATCACTATCGCTGCTATCGCTTGAACTGTAATACCGAACCCTTTTAATATGCTTTTTCTTGCGCTTTTTCTTTCTCCTTTGAGGAGGTGGAGGCAATTCCTCTTCACTCTCTACTGATTTTTCACTAAAGTATTCTTCCTCTGATTTAAATAAATCAGGTTCCGATTCAGTATCAGGTGGTTCTGGAGCTTTAACAGGTTCTGGAGCTTTAACAGGTTCAGGCTTAGGTTCTTCAAGCATTATCACTGGCTCTTCAATCTCAATTGGAGTTTCAACCATCGGCTTTTCTCCAAATCGAGATTGTCCAGGGTGATTCACTATATTTGGATCTTTATCTTTTTCACTTACAGTAGAGGCTGCTCGGGCTTCAATAGGGTCATTTAAATCGACTTCTTGTGTATTCACTATCTCCTCCTTAAAGTCAACTTTCTTTTCTTTAGCTAACATTTCATCATATTTTCTTAACTTTTCCTGTTCCTCTAATTTCTTCAATTCTTTAATTTTTTTATTTTTTCTTCGAGTAGCCAGTGATTTTTCACGAGCTGTTTTTAATTGGGCAAGTCGAGTTTCATCTGTGATTTTTCCTTTCTTTGGCATATTATATAATATATATACAAAATAAATATTTATATAAATATTATTACAAATTAATTGTTTGTTTAACTGTGCGCAAATGCTGGTTGTTTGACCACTGGAACACTTGGTCGCGGTGCTACTGAAGGTCCTCTATTTACTTTTCTTTCTTTGCGCTGGCGCTCAAGCGCCATTCTGATCAGTTTTAATTTTCTCTTTCTCTCTACAGCTTCAATTTTAGCTTGTTGTAATCCAGATTTATATACAGCTTCATTAGCAGTAATACTACTGTATCCAACAGTGCTGGGAGGAACATACATTTGACGTGCTGGTGCATAATTACGCAGTGGGTCATTTAATGTTTGAAAATTCTTTTCTAACTCTGCTCGAGTTACAGGTCTGCCATTCACATACAAAGACATATTTAATATAAACCTTTATTTTTTTTCTTAACAACTCTACCATTTTTAAATGACCTGCCTACATCAGCATTCATAAAAGCATAGAATGAATTGGCATTTTTTAATAAAGGATTGTCAGTTGGATGTTGAGGTGTTGAACCCATACCAGCTTTACTACCTCGTTGAGATCCTGTAGCAGGTATAAACCCTTGCATAATATTACCAGCAGGAGGTTTTAAGTAGCCGCCATTTGGTCCCAGGATCATTTTACAAGGAATTTCTACCCTATCGGGGTTGTTGATAACAGCAGTCATAAACATGTTCGGAACATATACAGTTCTACCTGTTAAAAAATTTAAATTATTTCCAACTGGTTCTCTCGGAAAACCCAGTCTGTTTCTATTGAGCCACACACTTTGATTGACACCTTGTTTCATCTCAGGAATTGGAGTTGGTCGCATTTAATATAATGTGACATTTTAAAATGATGTGTAGGGAACATCTTTTGCGTAACGCTCCAAACGTCTGTATCTCTTCTCAAATTTATCTGAAGCTAAAAATTTATAAGCTTTACGTTGCCCTTGACCACTGTTTTTTGTTAATTTTACATTACCACTACCACTGTTGTTCACAACTTGCGTTAATGCTACTCTACGCTTTTTTTTCTTCTTAACTGGCAATGATTTAGGAGTTGCCTTAACTGCTGTGTGCATCTTAGGCAGTTTTTTAGGAGTTGCCTTTTTCCTTGATTTTGTTGATTTTGTCAGTTTCTTTGGAGTTGCCTTTTTTGATAATTTCTTAGATGGCAATAATTTAGGAGTTGCCTTTTTACCTTTTTTACCACATCCAGCTTTACGGCAACAAGCATGATATTTCCTTGCTCCTTGTCCTCTCCTGTTAGCACCATCAACAGCACCTTTTGCTTCAATTACGCTGTTATATCCTTTTGTCAGCATTCGCCTTGTATTTGTATTGTATAAATAAAACAATTTATTTTTTTCCTTTACTGTGTAAGTCATATAATATATATAATTATAAATTTGTCAGTTCCTCGATAATTGCCAGACGGGTAAAATAGACTTTGTCAGTTTTGAAAGAATTGCCAGACGGGTAAGATAAACTATGTCAGTTTTAAAAAAATTGACACAGGCTATTATTTGTATGCTAGGCAACTCCGCAGGAATTGACTCCTTAACCTAGTTAATAACTTCGATGGACCTACCCATACCGATACGGAGTGTACTAGTTGTTTCTACCACTGTAAAGAACTCAACACTGCCCGCAATACCTCCTGCCCCAGATGCAATTGTTTCGAAGGTCATAATCGCATTCGTACCTCTTGAGTCGTAACCACTGATTCGCCTGATATCCTCCAGGTCGCCGGCATGACACAACCTTACGCATGCCACCCAGTAGTTATCTCTCCATTGGGCATCAGTTGTAACAAGTGTTCCTCTGTCATTAGCCATACATTCATCTTTCGCTACACTAACGAGATGAAGAGCATCGAGCACACGAGCTTGATACTGGGGAACTTGAACATTATTTACTTGATATCTCCACGAGCCAATACCCGCAGAATCGAAATTGAAGTATCTACTGACTTGTTGTGGACCTAAAGCATTTGCCATTGTTAACTCATCTTGTTTACCAGTCTGATATGAAGCATCTCCTGTAGTGTTTCTCATGACGGTGTATAATGCATCCACACTTTGCGCTGCTACGCTAAAACGACTACTGGAACTAATACCCCCCACAGCTGAGGAAAAGCCGTTTGTAAAGGTGTAATAGTTCTTGTAGGCAACTTCTAGGAAAGATGCACTTTCCATTTGCTGTTGTAATGCAAGATCGTAGACGCCATCTGCTATACTAGAACTTTCTATTGTAAAATATATATCTGAAAGGGTAAAACCTAAAGTTTGCCCAGCAGCAAGTTGACCGTTTGTTCTTAAAACTTCTGCACCTGAAAGGTATAATCTTACCTGAATGCTAGGAATTATCCCAGAATCTAAGAACTGAGGAGCTAATTCGTTTAAAATGCCTTGCCATTCATCAATGATAAATGATCCAGCAGGTTGGTCCGCAGCGACAATACTCACAGGATATGACCCTTGTAAAACTTTGTCATCTGAATTTTGTTTGTTGATTTTATTAAATAATCTTTTCTTAATAGTTGCTAAAGAATTGTATTGGAGTGATCCCATGCTGAGTTGCGTTCCTCCGCACAATACCTCTACACGGTTAATAAGGGAAGCCATGTTTGCTGGGAACCCCGTAAAAACAGTTGCTGGGGCAACGTTACTGTTAGACACAGCAGCATTGAAGTGCATAGCTAACGAACGCATATTGAGGACACTATTTGTCGGCAAATTGATAGTAATTATTTGGCCGTTTGAAGCTACCGTAGCGTTTTGGGTCTGCAATTTGAAAGTATTACAATTATTTCCTGCCATTCTTTGAACAGCGTATCGTAGGTTTCTTGGGTAATTGGACATCTCTCTATGATTTATAAAGAGATAATATTTTTATCATAATAAAAAAATGTCAGTTCCTAAATAATTGACATATTTTTTTCATATCATAAGGCAATTCCTAAAAAGTTGCCTTGTCAGTTCCTTCAGAATTGCCTTATTCTAAAATATCAAATTTTAATGTGACAAAGATACCATAACCGTTTTTTCTTAATGGAAACTGAGCCCCTACACCCAGATAGTCACTCAGTTCAGTCAGTGGAGTGCCTTGAAAGTTTGTAAGTTCCACTTGAATTTGTGATATAATATTTGATGGACAGAAAAAACTAAAATCTCGACCGCTTTGATTGCGCCACATCCATTGAGATTTATCGCCGCTATAACCACTTAAAACATTTGGAGGAGGTTCAGTCCCAGCATTAGGATTAGTAAAGTTAAATCCTCCATTACCAGCCAGAGCATAGTTCATTCCTTCGTTCCATGGTATTCTACATAATATGTCTGATTGTATAAGACCAGAACTAATATTAGTTCCATTTATAAATTGAGATAAGCCATTAGGTAGTAAACTTCGACTACGTAAATAAATATGATCTAATGGAGCTAAATAAGGCGCACGACCCATATAATCTGTTGTGCCGACACTCTCTTTTGTAGCTGCTTGTAGTCCATTTATTTCAAGAGCAGGTGGAGGATTAGCTGAAAAGTGAACTTCATTTAACAGACCACCTAATAATTGATGCGCTGAACTGTTGTATACACTGTCACCATTTTTATAATTCGTATCTCTGAGACATACAATAGTGATACCTGCTGGAATATTAACAAATTTTAAATTACCAACATAATTTCTTGTTGGGAAAACCTGTCCACTTTCAACTTTACATTGAAATGATCCTGGACCAACTGCCCAGGCGGGATTAGCATCAGTCAACCCTGTATTAATTGCCCTGACTAAACTGTTTATAACCTGGTCGGTAGGAGCACTACCATCTCCTACACATGATACATTACCAATAGGAATTGTTATTGGTGTCAAAGTAGCTGGAGCTACAGCATCATCCACAACAAAAAAGACATTATTACCTTTATTAACAACTGGTAATAAACTTTTATTAAACTCAATGGACATCGGAGTTGCGCGAATTCGCTGGTGAGAGTCACAGGACAATGTCATGCCTGATACTTCTACTCTAAAATTATCATAATTGTTACCAGCCCATCCTGCCTGAACAGAGTTATTTGTGTAATCATCAACTTCGCCATTGTAATCAGTTTGTAAAAAACAATTGGTTGTATTTATTACTTTTGACATTATATATAATATACTTATTTTTTTTCTTCAACAGGTATCTCTTCAACACTATTATAAACTTTTACAGTCTCGAATGTTCCACCATTAATTCTTTCAGCTGTAGGCATTGCTACATTATTTTCTACAATTTTATCAAATTTTCCAGGGTTTAGTTTATAGGCTTTGACTAAATGCTCTATAAAGTAAGGATGAACCTCTGGGCAATCCTTTTTCAATTCCTCACACCATCTCTTAATTTCAATCTCATCGTCAGTCAGTGGCTTTACTTTTGTATTTAATGCAGATCCAGTTTTTCTCATATAATATAAATCAATATTATTTTCTTTATATATAAATATGGAAGAAATCAAATCGATTATGAAAGAACATAGAATGCTTAGTCAAGCTTCATTACATATTTATTCCCAGACTGTAAAAAAGTTATGTAGAGAATTGACTGGTGAATCTTTTCAAAATACAGAATTTTTATTAGATGTTGATAAAGTATTGGACTGTATTAAAAACAAATCTTTGAGCACAAAAAAGAATTACTTATCAGCAGTATTGGTATTCTTAAACCCTACTGGCAATTCTGAAGATGTTGCCACTGATCTTGAACCGATTATACAAAAATACAATAATCTCTTAAAAAACTTTCACACTCAGTATATGGATCATGTGAATGAACAACATAAATCGGCTAAAGAGAGTAAGAATTGGGTATCTATGAACGACTTATTAAAAATAAATGTTAAATATAAAAACAAGGTCAGGAGACTGGGCATAACATCAAATAGTCTTAAGATTAATGATAAAGAAAAATTAGATACTTTACAAAAATACCTTGTTTCCTCATTGTATTTATTTCATCCTCCTAGACGATGTGAATACAGTGACACAGATATCATTAGTCAAAGAGATTATAACAACTTATCAGAGAATGTCAAAGAGAATCATAATTTCTTAGTGGTTGGAGGTAGAAGTGCTAAGAAAAAATTCTTTAGTTTTGGGAATTATAAAAATAAAAAACACATGGGATTACAAAGGATTGAAATAAAAAAAAATTTGAATACAGTCTTAAATTTATGGATTAAACATAACCCATCAAAACATTTGTTATTGGATAGTCGAGGTAGACAGATGTCTAGGAATTCATTAACTAAGTATTTATACAAGGTATTTGAATCATCTAATGCGAACATAAGTGCTAATATGTTACGACATATTTATTTAAGTGAAAAGTATGGTCATGAGAGTAAATATAAAGAAAAACAATCAGATGCTAACGCAATGGGTCACAGTGTCCAGACCCAGCAACAACACTATGTTAAAACAGATTAGGTAATTTCTCTAGAGTTGCCATACATTATATGGCAATTTATAAATAGTTGCCTAAGGAACCTCTCTACCGCACAAAACAGGGGAAATAAAAGAGGGGAAATAAAAATATTATATCTTTATTTACAGATTGATAAAGATATTATATACACTAAAAACAAACAAAACAATTAACAAAACAAAACAATTTTCCAAAACAAAACAATTTTCTAAACAACATGGCATCATTTACATCACGTAATCAAAAATACCTTGACGAAGTAGCAGAGGAACTAATGCATATTCAACATGGTCCTGAAGCTGCATTAAAATATCTTGCATCAAAATTAGGTGTAAAATCAGAAGTTGATCTTACTGCATCTATGGGCGGTTTATCAATTAAAACACCAGCAAAAGGTCCAAAATCAGACCCTAATGAAGTGGTTCTTGTTCAAGATTTTTTATACTCAGAAATGCCTAAATGTGTATCGCCTGAGAATAACCCGAAAAGAAAAGCCAATCAAGCTCATGATCTCAGAGGTTTGCATTTTGCTGGCTGGGAAAAGGGACCGAAATGGAGTTTACCTATGAAAGCGAAAGAGATGTATATCGACTGTTATGATGCAGACGATATCAAAGCCCACTACAAAGATGGTGTTCAACTTGAAAACGCCTCAGGATTTGAAGACTGGTATATGTCTCAAAAAATCGATGGTATGCGTGGCTTGTGGGATGGCAAACGTATGATGACTCGTCAAGGAGAAATTCTTAAGTTGCCGAAGTCTTTTACAGCGAAGTTTCCAAAAGATATTGCATTGGATGGTGAGCTAAAGTTACTTGATGCAGATATGAGTTATCCTGGTATTCCAATGCCTGAAAGTAATGGTTTCTTTAACAGAGGATTATCGAAAAATCATAAAAGTTATGATGAAAAGGATGAGCGTTGGAAACAAGCAAGATATTTTATCTTTGATATACCATCATCCACCTGTGATTTTAGCAAAAATATTTTAAAATTGATTGAAGTAGCGAAAGCAAGTGAAAGCATTGAATATCTAAAACAAATGAAAGTCGGAGATAAAAATATTATTGATACTATGGACCAAGTGATCACTGCTGGAGGTGAAGGGTTGGTTTTAAGAAAAGATGTGCCTTATGACCATACAAATGCCGCTAGAACCAAACGCTCAAAGGATGTTTATAAAGTTAAACCAAAGTATGAATCTGAAGGAACAATTGTTAAATTGTTGGCTACTCCAACAGGAAAACCATCTTATCGAATCAACAATATCTCAGGTGATCTATTTGATGGGTGCCCTGTTGAAAACGAATTACGAGTATCCCATGGTGTTCCAGCAGAATTAAAAGTTGGTGATAGGTTTACGTTCACATATTTTAATGTGACTGATAAATTCAAAACGCAGGGAGGACCCCCTGTTTTCATAAAACTCAGAAATGAAGCAGATTGACTATCTCGTAATCTTTCTTGGGTTCCGATTAAACCTCGTAAAAAAGGATATGCTCCTAATTATTTAAATAATAAGAAGGTCAGTCCAGAGAAATTCAAGAAATTTTATGAAGAAGAGATTGAATATTTTCAAAAATATCAAAACAAATTAAGCAGTCCAGAAGGACTATTACAATTTAAATACGGTGCTTGGTGGGACGGTAAACCAGTTGTATATCAAGATAATAGTGATGATGATAGTGATTTTTAGGGAAAGGAAAGGAAACTTTCCCTTCCTGTAATTTAAAAAAACTTTTTATGATTTTCATTTTTCATAATACTTTTATTTTTCTCAATCTCTCTTTCTTTCCTTTCCTTTCCTTTCTCTCTCACAATAATAATAATAATAATAATAATAATAATAATACTAATAATATAATATAATAATCTCTATAATAATAATAATATACATAGATTACTCTTCAGAACCAGGTCTTTCATAAACAGGCTTCATAACTGGATTTTCACCAGCGTTTAAAGCCCTTTGGTCCTGGTCAATTTTGAAGTTATTGACACTAAAGGTCTTTTTCGCACCAATGATAGTGTTTTCACTCCAAATGCCAGTCTTCTCTCCTAATTCTTCTCTTAATTCGGCATAACTCAGAGGCTGAGCCTGAGGTTTCATTGCTGGAGATTTTGGAGGGTCTAGAGCACCGAATAGAGCACCTAAACCTGCTCCAACAAGGACCGAAGCTAAGGCAGCAACGGGGCCAAGTGATTCTCCGATTTCTCCCGCAATTTCTGCATCTTCTAAAATTTCACCTCCTTCAGTTACACCTTCCGCTACTTCTCCACCTGTCATTTCAATTCCTTCTTCGGTCTCTTCATCAGTTGCTAATGCTTTAGCAATAACTGAACCTACTGCTCTTGTAGCCAGAGCACTTGCACCAGCAACACCAGCAAAGGTTCCACCTGATGCGGCACCGCTTAAAGTTGATGCACCTACTGTGCTCATACCGTCATTTTTTAAGGCAGAAAATGTGGCATTGCCCA
>JAAHTH010003475.1_pt1 | contig 10739 bp, 20 predicted proteins | sample 6116091 | NCBI WGS metagenome assembly JAAHTH01 (sample SAMN13939990, study PRJNA603662) | sponge metagenome | isolation source: marine sponge | host: Mycale hentscheli | place: New Zealand | collected 2006
CACCTTTAGAACCAATTAAAACTTTTATGGACGATCCACTTCGTATGATTAGAGCACTTAGGTTTTCCATCACCAAAGGGTTCGATATCCACCCTACTGTGTGGAACGCAATATTCACACCCGGATTAATTGATAAGTTAAGTGAGGTAGTTTCACAAGAACGTATACAAGGTGAGGTGATGAAAATGATGAAACATAACACAGTTAAAACATTACGATTATTATCGGTTATTGATAAAAAAGATTCTAGACTGATAGAAATTATGTTTGGTGGTGACATATGGTTATTACCATCAACAAAAAAGTAATTTTTTTTGGATTATTAAAATTTTATTATTATATTTGTTTTATGAAAGATTTAATTATTGTTAGAGGTTTACCGGGAAGTGGTAAAAGTACATTAGGTGAAATGTTTGGTGGTACACAGGTAGAAGCAGATATGTATTTCATTAATCCAATCACAGAAGAATATAAGTTTGATCCTTACAAAATAAAAGATGCTCATCAGTGGTGTCAGAATACAGTAAAAGAACTTATGCAAGAAAATTGTGAGAGAATTGTGGTGTCAAACACTTTTACTCAAGAATGGGAAATGGAAAAGTATAGGTATCTTGCACAACAATATGGTTACACTATATTTACCCTCATAACAGAAAATCGACATCAAGGAGTAAACCAACATAATGTACCTGTAGATAAAGTGCAATCAATGAAAGATAGATTTCAGATTAAATTATAAGAGTACACAACGGACAAGGCTATGGCGAGTGAGTTATATATTGTTAAGGGTAGGAGTTGAAAAACGTTTGGACTAACGGCAATGATAACAACAAATTGGTGGGATGCGAGTGGTTGACCAGTACTCTTTTTATTTATTATTTTTTTCTACATATTTATTTAATAGAAACCTTTTAATTTATGAAAAATGTGCCAAGTAAACTAAATTTGTGCACTCGTTTAATACTGGTAATATTGGGTATACTATCCATAATCTTATTGCCAATAATTTACGGGTGGGAAGGGAGTTATAGTCAATATTATCAATACATTCCGTTAGGTTTCACCGCAATTTTTTCTACTTTATCTGTTGGTTTATATGTTCACAGTAATAATGAATGGAAAATATCTGCAATGGCATTAATTTGTCTTGCAATATTTGATATGTATGACTTTCCGATTTTACATTATAGTTGTGCAATATTTTTCTTTATATTTGCAACCTTCTCAATGTGGAATGATAAAAGAGTAAGTGGGTTTGGTAAACTTTCACTATCTCTTTACCCACTAATATTTTTTAGTTTGATGATATTTGAGTTAGTACAGGTTTTAATTATATGTTCATTCCATTTAATATATATTATAAGGTTACTCAACACTAAAGTAGAAAAAAAGATAATTCAAGAAATTATTATGGAGGATGGTGATATTTAATATTATGTTACCAAAAACGTTTTATAAAGAGAATAATAAAAAAAGAAATAAATTATTATCTGAAGTGAAATTATTTACCATCAGCTACGATTATAAATTAAACCCATATTATGCAGATTATATTAAAGAGTCCTATGATAGGTGGGGTAATATTGTCGATATTTTAGGTATTATGAAATTGACTGGTTATAATAAATCAGAAGTAGAACACAATTTCCATCAAATTATGGTAAGAGACTATGTAAACACTAAAAAAATAAAGTCATTTAACGTTACATCGATCAGTCATCAGTGAAACCATTTTGCAGTCTATCTAAAATCTTTTTTAGTTGTGAAGCCTCCTCATAGTTTTGTTCTTCTACCGCTTCATTTTTCTGTTCTTCTAATAAATCAATAATATTAGTCTCACCTAAAATTTTTACAAATTTATTTTTTGCAGAAGATCTACCTTCAGGAGTTTTATGTATTGTTAATATATAAAGAACAGTACCAATTAATTCGAACAATAAAGTAAAAGAGTTACCTCTGAAGAATAGTTCTTCACCCTTTATATTAGATACTGTTCTATATATACTGATATTATCTACTAACACCATAGGTATATTTTTTAATTTATTAAGAGGTAAAAATTCTAAATTATATAATTCATCTTCTGAACCCACACCATCAAAGTCCACTCTAATATCAACAAAATCCTTATCTTCCATTAATTCAATATAATCAAATATTTTATAGGCTTTAAGATATTGTATACCTACCCCTTCAGTAACTGGTTGATTAGGTAAGTCCCACTCTTTTAGAAAATAATCAATATTAGACTCTCCCATAGTTTCATGATAAACTATATTTAAAAAATCTTTATCTTTTATAATGTGTTTGAAGAATGTTCCGAAAGTAACCCCATCCTCTATTTTTACTGGACAATCTAAATAGTATTTAATTGACTCTATTTCTCTCTCTTCCTTAGTTACTTTATTCTGTAGATATAAAGAACCATCCTTTTTAAAAATTATTGTTTTCATCTTATTTATAAATAGGCAATATCTGAGATAAGTTTTCAATCTTGTACATTCTACCATTTACTGTTGCACAAATAGACCAACCAAAAAAATCGTTACTACCTAATTTTTCTAAAATACCCTCTATGTCTTCATAAGACTCAATAACTGCTCCGTTATCAGTTTTTATAGAATAAACGTTTTTAAGTAAAACTTTTTTACCTAATAATTTTAATTTTCTTTCCATTATATATTATGTGGGTGGTTATTTATAAATATAAGAAAAATAATAATAAGTATTTTTAATAAATAAGTAAAGTATTGACAATTAATAAAAAATATATTAAATTTAATGATATTATGAACGATGCAATTAAAAACGCAATATTAAAATTCATTGAAAAGAATAACTTATTAGGTGACGGTGATATAAATGAATCAATAGAGAATCTACTATTAGATGCTTCACATATGAAATCATTAAGAACCGATCTTAATAAATGTATTTTAGACTTAAAGATACAAATTATTAAGACAAACACTATGTTACTTTTTGATAATGTATTTAAAGACAATAATGAAAAGGTAGTAGAAATATTAAATAATACTAAAGATCCAAAAATTTTTTATGACCTAAGTGATTCTCTTAATAAATTATTAATCACCTTTAATCAATATAAAAGTAATTATAACTTTAACTCGACAGATTTAAAAAGTATAAAAGAGTCTTTTGTTTTAGATGACGATAAATTAGTGGAATTAATTAAAGAAATAAATTTGGATAATAAATAATTTTTTCGTACTTTTATAATATGTTAACAGAGAAACATATTATTCATTTCATAGAAAAAGGTAAAAGTTTTTTTGATAAATACATTTCATACACCACTAATCCTTTAGGTATACCATCAGTAATCAAAGTAAAAAAAACTATCGACCCAAAATTTAAGGGATATATTTGTTACTGTGTAACCCAATCCGTAGAGAGACATTATTCTTCATTAAGTATTGCTAAGTTATTAGAGTCACATATGTACTTACCTCAGAAGGATTGTCAGCAAATTGGAGAATATATAGTACAAAAAAAGTATGAACAATATATAGATTTTGTGATGTCTTCATAATATTTTCATATTTATGAAAAAAACAACTATGATACATTTTATTTTTTGGGGTATTGTTCTTATCTTTATTTTATTAAACCAAACGGAAAAAGTGAAAATAGAGAAAGAAAAAGAAGCAGAGGAAAAATTAATGAAGGATTTAAAATATCTTCAGAAACAATTGTTAATGGAAACCGATCCTATTAAAAGAACTGCAATAATAAAAAGAATAGAACTAATTAGTAGTTTATATAATTAATGACAAACATACCAGTTATATATATTGAAACCGAAGAAGACGAAGAAAAATACTTAATAGAGTATAAGTATTCTATTCACACTAAAATTTTGGAAAGTATTGAATTATCAATAAAAGAAAATATTGATAGTGTAGAATTATTTCAAGTGGTTAATAATTTAAGAGGTTTTACGTTTGTTGTGATGGTTGATAGGGATAACTGGTTAGATAGTTTAGAAAAATGTTTAAAGTTTTATACTGATAGTGAAGAATATGAACTTTGTGGTAGGACTAAAAATTTAATTGAGGAAGTAAAAAATGGAAAATAAATTAGATTTACACGGTGTTAGACACCAAAATGTACCTAGAGAAGTAGATAAATTTATAGGTGAGCATTTGTTAAAGGGGACTGGAGAAGTTTCAATAATCACAGGACACAGTAATCAAATGAGAGACATTGTTAACAAAACACTGGGGGATTATGGGTTGTATTCTGAAACTAATTTTATTAGAGAAACCATATTAAGTGTTAGGTTAAGGTAATTCCTACCATTACAAAACTTTTACATTCATAAAAATAGAATATATATTTATTTACCTATTTATTAATATGTGGGTAGATATAAATATAGGATTAATAATGGGTGTGTTATTACCACCACTATTTTATGTCCTACTAATTTTTTTTACTGCACCTTATAAAACAATAACTTTAGGTAGATCATTAGTTTATTTTATAGGTGGATTATTATCCATCACTTTTGTTGAAATGTTTTATGCATTTATAAACATTCAAACCACCTCTATATTTTATGAATGTTTTTTTAGTATTGCACCTAGAGAGGAAATATCTAAACTTTGTGCTTTTGGATTGGTGTCTACTATTATCAATAAAAAAGATAGACATCCGGTTGCTACTATGTACTATATGGGTATGGTAGGACTTGGTTTTGCTATGATAGAAAATTTACATTACGTCTTTAAATTTGGTCCTGTCGTATTATATACAAGAACTTTTACTTCTACAATTGCACACTTAATATTTACATTATTTATGGGTTATTGGGTAGGATTATCACAAGTAGATTTAAGAAAATATGGTAACAGAAGTATTTTTGGAGTATTAATGTTTAAATATAAAAAAATTAGGAGGTGTATTTATATTTTAATTGGGTTGTTGTGTGCTATTGCATTTCATGGTTTATGGAACTTTAATTTATCACAATTAAGCCCTACTACTATTCCTTTTATGATATTAATGATTATATTTGGTTTAGCAACTAGTAAGTTTGCATCTACTGATTTATATAATCATAATAGAAAAAGTTTAAAATGAAAAAAATAAAATGGTGTGGTTTTGAGTGGTTAACACAAGAAAGATGGGGTAAAATACACCCTACAAAACCGATTTCATGGTATGATGAATCCGCAATAGAGATTAGGGGTGAACAACTAATATTGAAAACACATAAAAACCCTAATTATTTTCCGGAAATAGAAGCTAAACCAAATATTGGTGTAGGGTTAGTTTCATGTACAACACCGTTTAAATACGGCATATTTGAGATAGAGGCTAAATTACCTGAAGGACCATATTTATGGCCGGCTTTTTGGACATGGGCATTTGAAAGTTGGCCACCAGAAATAGATATCTTTGAAGGGTATTCAAATAAGAAAGGAAGTTATTTTAATTGGAACATTGATTTATTAATTGGTAATTTTTGGAGTGTTAAAAGTAATTTTCATTTAGGGGAAATACCTAATAATTTTGATTTAGGGGCAGAGTGTCATTACTTTACTTGGAAACGACCAGACAAACACTTCAATAAGTATAAAATGGATTGGAGACCAGATAGGATAGATATCTACTTCAACGATAAATGTGTGAGGTCTATTAGAGATGAAGACGTTTTACAAATTTTCAATAATACAACGCAAAATGTTATTATTAATAATGCAATTCAAAAAGGGGTTGATGAGGACAACCCACCACATTCTGAATTTATTATAAATTATTTCAAATATATACCATTAAAATAGTTTACTTTTTCTATTATAATTGATAATCTTATTAATATGGATGAAATAGAATTACTAAAACATATGGATCAAGCAATGAATAATTCATTCGATATTATTGTTGGTAACACCACATTTGAGGAAATGATGATGAGTAGTGACTTAGAAAATTTAGTATTCGCACACGATATAGACACTGGACACACTACTGAAGATATAAAAATCCTAAACAATTATTTCATAGAAAAAGAAGATTTCGAAAAGTGTGTATTACTAAAAAAATTAATATAAAATTAACGTTAAAATTTAATAAAAGTATATATTTAAATAAGGGATTATTTAATTATTTTTTATAACATAAATATATGGATATAAGTAGTATTATGATAAATGAAATTTTAACAATAACAATGACGCTATTTGCGGTAATTGATATATTTGGTTCAATACCAATAGTCTTAGATTTAAGAGAAAAATTCGGGAAAATAGAAAGTCTTAAGGCAACCCTTATATCTTTTTTTATTATGGTTCTGTTTTTACTAACCGGTGAAAGAGCATTATCCTTTTTAGGTATTGATGTGGCTTCATTCTCGATTGCTGGAGGACTTATCTTATTCTTTATGGGTTTAGAGTTGGTTTTAGGTTTAACATTCTTTAAAAGTGAACCAGATACCGAAGGTTCATCTATAGTACCTTTAGCGTTTCCCCTAATTGCAGGTCCAGGATCACTAACAACTATTATATCTTTTAATTCCCTTTACCCTTTTTGGACGATATTAATAGGTATTGTTTTAAATTTAATTGTAGTATATATAACTTTAAAGTTTAGTGGTAAACTATCAAAAGTATTAGGTAAGAGTGGTATGATGGTATTACGTAAAGTATTTGGTATAATATGTTTAGCTATCGCAATTAAGATGATTAAGTTTAATCTATTTTTATAATCTTGGTCTAGTACTATTTTTAGGTCTAATACTAATACGTTTCTTAGCTTTTTTAGGTTCTTCTTTTTTATTAATAACTTTAGTGATATTCTTTTTAATATTTTCTTTTTTAATTTTAGTTATTGGTTTCACTTTTTTAGGTGTAGGCTCTTTAATAGATAGAGAACCAAAAGAGTTGGGCTTACTTTTTTCTTTAATGAGTACAGTTTTGTTGTGTGGGGGTATTTTAACTTCTTTTTTTTCTAATTTAGATAACCGCAACCAAAATTCCTCTAACCCTTTTTCTTTATCTAACTCTTGTTTTTTTAATTCTTTTTGTTTTTTTAACTCCTCTTGTTTTTTTAATTCTTCTTGTTTCTTTAATTCTTCTTGTTTCTTTAATTCTTCTTGTTTCTTTAATTCTTCTTGTTTCTTTAACTCCTCTTGTTTCTTTAACTCCTCTTGTTTTTTTAATTCTTTTTGTTTTTTTATTTTCTCTACTATTACTCCTTCTACGTCAATATTTTTATAGACATATAATAGCCCCTTATTTTTATAAGTTTTAAATCCATTAAGTTCAGTTATATGATAATCATCTGCACATAAAATAAATAAACACTTACCTTTATTTTTAAGTAACAAAATAGATAATTCTATTAATTTATTTATGTTGGTTGTATTTGAGTTGGAATACATATACACAACATCAAAAAAGTTAGACTTTATTATGTCAGGGTTTACATCATTTTCTTTTAAAGAAAAATAATTATGATTACCCACTAAATCACCGTTTTCTTTTAAAGTAGTATTATATAATTCCAACACGTTTAGGTTATAAAGATTGTTGGGTAATAATAGTTGTTTTATTTCTTTCATATATTCTATAATTATTTAGTATAATTAAAAAATCATTATATTTATATATAAATATCTTATGAGTACATATAAAGCCGGAAGAGGACATTCTTCTAAAAAATATTTTGATATTGATTCTAAAATGATGTGTGAAATACCTTGGGAATGGGCAATGAAAGAGGGTAATTTAAACGTTGGAGAAGGTGATTGTCTTTGGAGAACAGGCTTATCATATATTACTTGGAAAGATCCTCGAATGAAAGAAGGTATATTAGAATGTTACCGATTAGTAAGGGCAGATAGGACTCATTTTAGGAAAGATCACTATCAAGCAATGAGACATACTGGAAGGTGGCATGAAGATGATGTTACAAGAGATCAAGTAATTATGTCACTTGCTGGTTTAAAGGTTAACGGAGATCTTGAGGAACTAGATGAAATAGCAAGTAAACTTCCCTATAAACTTTCAAGAAAATACAATATGACACCTGATATGTGGGCTTGGGTTAAAACCCTAACATGTCAATCTGAAAAGAAACTAAAAATGTACACTAACATTGCATGTTTCTTTGGTATTATAGAAAAGTTCATTGCATTTAATCTTAATAGATTAATAGCTAAGATTTGCGGATACAAAAGAGATTCTGTAAAAAATAATGATTATACTTCAAGAATACATTATGATATTAAACAAACCCATAATAAATTTCAATTGACATTAGCAAAAGCCTATTATATGGGTTTCGCTTTTCATTTAGCGTGTTGGCAAATGTATACTCTTCCTAAGAGTCAAAATACATTCTTAAGAAGGTTTTTAACAAAAATGATGTTAAACTATTGTGAAAAAGAAAATTATCTTTGTAGGATATTATTAGGTGATAAAACTGTTACTAAAGAGCAAGTGGAAGGGTATAAACCAAGAGAAGGTTTCAGATGGCAAGCCTACCTTGATGGAAGTTGGCCAAATTATAATGGTGAACAGACACCCGAATGGGAATCAAAGTATTTAAAATATAATCAAATGGATAGGGATATAGTAATTGAGATGTGGAATAAAGAAATAGGTAATGAAGGATAAGAAAAAAAAAGAGTGGGAAGAAGATACAGAAGTCCAAAAGTTTTTAGAAATGATGGATGAGCAGGGTCCTTGGTTAGAAGAAGATGATAAAATATATACAGTAGGCGGTTTAACCGCAGACAAAGATAGAGACTTTATAAAATTTATAAAAAAAATAGATAAAAATGATTGATAAAGAATTAAGTAGAATGATAGGGGAAATGTACAAAGTTTCACCATACACTAAAGGATATAGAAATAAAACAGTATTCAACGAAGAAAAGATAGGTAGTCCTGTCTATGGGGAAGTAACACAAACCGGTACTAACAGTATTGTGAATAAATTTAAAGATTATTTTAACAAAGACACAGTATTTTATGATTTAGGATCTGGATTAAGTAAAATGGTTATTCATATAGGTTTAGAATATGGTGTAAAAAAATCTATAGGGATAGAATATAGTAAAGAAAGACATAAAGGTGCAATCTATTTAAAAGAAAAATATGCAAATAATTCTAAAAATATTGATATAATATGTGATAATGTTTTAAAAGTAGATTTGTCCGATGCAACTGTAATATATATGGATAATACTGTTTTTCCTTATGATGTAAGTGAAAAAATATATAATTTATTACCGAAAAACACATTAATACTTTATAAAAAACACATGTCATTTTTAAAAGAATTAGGGGTAAAAGAACACGAAGATAAAAACTTAGTAGATAGAACATACCATCAAAAAAAATTATTATGGACTTTTAAAAAATAATTTGATTATACAAAAAAAATATACTATATTAGTAAACAATGAAAACAATAGGTAAACATAAAATTATAGAATTACTACCCCACATTGAGTCTGTTGCATTTGAGTATGGGTTGAAGGTTAATAGTGTTAAAGATTTTAAAATCATTAAAAAAATATTAATTCAAAGATTTTATAATATACCTAATTGGGATTAAAATAAAAAGATAAATGAGAAAGTATACAACTAAAGAAGTGATAGAAATATTGGAAACCTTAAGACAAGATACAAGTGGTGTATTTCAGTCTAGTTCCGAATTAATACATAATGCTAGTTACAACAAAAGATTAGATTATGCAATTAAAAAAGTTAATGAGGGTGAAAAAGCCACCACTTAAGATAAAACATTTTTTTTATTTAATATAGACTCTACCGGAAAAGGTTTATTTAAGTCAACGATAATAACCTCTGGTGTTATACCTAAAGCTGAAGCAGTGCATAGTCTTGTGTTACCAGCAACCAATCTATAATTATCATCATACCTAACTATAATAGGTGGATTGTAAGAACCTTCTTTTAATTTCTTAATAAGTTTTAAGGGATTACTTTTTCCGTATCTCTGTGCTAACCTAAAGACACTATCGAAATCACCCTCTTCTATTTCATTAGATTCAGTGTTCTCCAAAACATCCCAAATCTCAGAGGAGAGGGGCTGGGGTGAGGAGTCGACAATTCCGCGAGTCAATTCTGATACTGAGGTGTTAAAGTTATGGAGTCTACTTAGATCCTGTACCGCTCTCTGTATTTCATCATCCTCCTTTTTAGCGTCCTTTTTAGATTCCCTTAATCTTGTATCATGACTCATTCTAAGATTTTTTCTTTTATCGTATTCTTCCTTTTGTTTTTGTCTCTTTTCTATAAAAGGGATTTGTAACAACTTTACTTTTTCTTTTATTTGTTTACGATATTCAGATTCGAAGTATTTTAACTCACCATTAGTAGCAAATCCATAAGTCTCAATTAATTCTCTAGCAAAAGTAGGTTGTATATCAAGATGTTTACGTTCATCTATAAACCAACTTATATTATATTTAGCGCGACGATCATCACCAAAGTCAGGTGAAATAATATTACCAAACCATGGACTATCTGTTCTCCACGGATCATAATCCGTCATATATAAGTTAACTTCAGTTTTGTCCACCATTCTTTTAACCACCTTATCAACAAAGTCTTTATTAAGTACGCGATCATCGAAATATTCAATTGATTCACGAACACTACTTCTAAGTTTAGTATCCTTGTTAAGGTTTATAACTTTAATATATAACCACAGATGTGAATCTTTATCCATTCCAAGATGCC
>JAAHTH010003478.1_pt1 | contig 10737 bp, 6 predicted proteins | sample 6116091 | NCBI WGS metagenome assembly JAAHTH01 (sample SAMN13939990, study PRJNA603662) | sponge metagenome | isolation source: marine sponge | host: Mycale hentscheli | place: New Zealand | collected 2006
ACCGTCTCGTCATTCTGAATCTCCCCCACATGAATGGTTTACGGCGAGAACTGGCAAACAATCCAGAACAACACAAAGCGTCTGCCTACGCCCGACACTTCCAAACCCCTGGGGCTGCATCACAACTCACTGCCAACGGGCTAGCATTTTGGGTCAAGGATCCTGAGGCTCGAAAAAAATATGTGAAGGCGTTTGAAAGATCTTCTTTTGAGGGGATGCTTAATTACTACAAGGCGAACTATCCAAAACCACCTTACACAACCGACGCCACAGTCATGCCACGAGTGCAATGTCCTGTGCTGATGATCCATGGACTCGGTGACACCGCTTTACTTCCCGGTGCACTCAATGACACATGGCAATGGCTGGACAATGACCTGACGCTGGTCACCATTCCCAAAGTGGATCATTTTGTGCAGCATGGCGCGGCTAAAAAAGTGACGCACCGCGTCAGCACTTGGCTCAACGCATCCACAGCAGAAAAGTGATCATGACATTCCCAACGCCCACATCAAATCGGCAAAGTAGCGGCCTGCTGATAGCTGCGGTTTTGTTTTTCGTTTATTCCGGCGCAGAGACTCAAGTCGCGATCAGTAACAGTCCTGCACTACTTCACACAACGACTCAAAAACAGAATCGTCTCGAATTAACACTCAGTTCGGACGCAATCGGGGGAATGTCCGTCCTAAATACACCTGTCAAATTTGAGGCAAAAATCACCAATGCAGGGAATCAAGTTGCATCAGGAGTGCTCAACTGGAGCGTGAAAAGTACGACGAGCCCGCTTCCGCCAAGCCCCAAAATGGCAACCGAGGTTGATGCGGGAAAAACAGAGTCATTCGCTCACACCATCACAATTCCGAAGGCTGGTTTTGTAGAAATGGTGTGTGTGTTCACGCCAAGTGGAGCAGAAAAACCGATCCGACAGACACTCCGTATTGGATGCAACCCAGACAAAGTGATCTCACCCTTAACACGGCAACCTGACTTTGACGAATTTTGGGAACGGGCAATCAAAGAATTGAGAGCCGTTCCCGCAGCTTTCAAATCCGAGGAACGCCTCGATTTGAGTGATGAACGCATTCAGGTTTTCGAAGTCAGCATGCGGAGCCATGGCCAAATCCGAGTGCGCGGCTGGCTGGAAGTGCCACGTAATGCGACCCAAGAACTTCCAGCAGTGATTCGTGTGCCTGGTTACGGCCAGAACATGAAGCCACTTGGCAAGTGCGATGACATGATCGTATTCTCTTTCAATCCCCGCGGTCATGGAAACAGCCAACAAGACGTTCCCGGACAACCCAACAATTTCTGGATTCGGGGCTTAGACAGGCCGCAAACGTATTACTATCGAGGCAGTTATCTCGATTGCATCAGGGCAGTGGATTTCATCGCAGCACGCAAAGATGTCGATCAGGACAAGATCGCTGTCTGGGGTGGTAGCCAAGGAGGTGGATTTGCATTCGCGACTGCGGCTCTTGATCCCATGGTCGACCACTACATCGCTGACATCCCTTTTCTCTGCGACTGGGTCGACTATTTCCGTTTGACACACTGGCCTGAAATGGATGAGTGGATTGCTGATCAACCTCACCGGAACTGGCAATCGACACTGCGAACACTGAGCTATTTTGACACCATGAATCTGGCGGATCGCATCAACTGCCCAACGCTGATGTCCGTAGGTCTGCAGGATGCAGTCTGCCCACCAACCACTTGCTTCCATACTTTCAATCGCATTCCGGGTGCGAAAAAATTTCGAATCTATCCCAGCAAACGACACGGGCTTGGCAAAGAACACTACGCGTGGGTTTGGACCCACCTCCGCAAAGCCTTTGCTGTTCCAGAATGATCCACGTCCATTGAAGCTATGTTTTACCATTCGCCCGTTTGGCTTAGTTAAATCAAGAAGCTGCACGTTTCAGAAGTTTTGTTAGCAGGCGATCGAAGGTATTTGCAAATGCTTTTTTGTCACGATCACCATAAGGTCGACTTCCTCCAGTTACCGTACCAGCGCCGCGAAGGTCATCCATGAAATTTCGCATCGAAAGACGACTGGCAATGTTGCTGGCGTCATAGGCTTCTCCTCGAGGATCAATGACGTCCACTTGCTTATCAACTAACAAAGCTGCCAACGGAATATCTGCGGTGACGACCAGATCGCCCGATTCGCTGTTCAGGACAATGTACCGATCAGCCACGTCAGCTCCTTCACGCACAGTGACCATCGACACAGTTTCTGCGTTGGCTGGAATCCCAATGCGTTGATTCGCGACCAGCACTGTCTCAACACTCAGCCTTTTTGCAGCCCGAAACACAACGTCTTTCACATCTCGGGGCGCCGCATCAGCATCAATCCAAATTTTCATACCGCCTGTTCTCGCTTTGACAGGGTGGTGACGTCAAGCCGCCTTGGTTGCATTCGCAACAAAGAATGTGAAACCAATCCGCTTCAAGCGACGATTTCACGTATGACATGTCCGTGAACGTCCGTGAGGCGGCGGTCAATCCCATCATGACGTACAGTCAGACGCTTATGATCAATACCCATCAAATGCAGAATGGTTGCGTGGATATCATAGACCTGAGTTGGATTATCACGATCCAATGGCTTGTAGCCCCATTGGTCAGACTCACCATGTGTCATTCCGCCCCGAACACCACCACCGCAAAGCCAGTTGGTGAAAACATATGGATTGTGATCACGTCCCTTGCTGCCTTGGGTGCTTGGCATGCGTCCGAATTCGGTAGTCCAAAGAACAATGGTGTCATCAAGCATGCCGGACTGTTTCAAGTCTTTCAGCAGCGCGGCGGTTCCCACTGCCATGCCTCGCGCCAACGGGCCATGGTCCCTTTCAATATCTTCGTGACTATCCCAATTGCGACGGGGGAAGCTGTTGTCATTACCTGACCAGATCTGAACAAACCGGACGCCCCGCTCCAAAAGGCGACGCGCGATCAGACATTTTCTACCGAAATACTCTTCCTCTTCCGGCGCGTTGATCGTGTCCGGATACTTTGCCCCTGCACGATCAAGTCCATACAGCTTCATGATGTGTGCGGGTTCACCGGACAAATCGAGAGCTTCGGGCGCGCTAAGCTGCATCTTTGCGGCTAATTCATACGATCTGACCCGAGCTTCGAGCCGCGAGTCGTCCGGCCGTTCACGCTGGAATTCCTGGTTGAATTTCGACAACAACTTGAGTCCCGCACGATCACCTGCCGCAGTCGCAAAATCTGCCTGTGGCGTTAGATCCTCGATCGGATTACTACGCTGCGGAAAAATAGCAGTTCCCTGAGAACTCGCTGGAAGAAAAGCAGAGCCCCAATTTTTAGGTCCATTGCTGGCGAACCCGCGGTGATCAGGTAGAACCACGAAGGTGGGCAGATTCTCGTTGATGGAACCCAAAGCATAACTGACCCACGACCCCATGCCGGGGAAGCCGGGCCGCTGGAATCCTGTTGCCTGCAAATAGGTTGCCTGTGAATGAACCCCAGTCTTCCCTACAAGATTGTGAATGAACGTCATGTCATCCACGCATTCACCGAGCGGCGCAACCGCGTCGCTTAACATCTTTCCGGATTGCCCGTAAGGTTGGAATGTAAACGGCGATTTCATCCATGGCCCAAGTCCATTTTGGAATGCCTCTACATGCTCTCCAAAATCCGATTTTTCTCCGTGGTGCTTTTCCAGCATTGGCTTGTGATCCCACAGATCAAGGTGACTCGCCGCTCCACCCATGAACAGCTGCACCACCCGCTTGGCTTTAGGGGGGTGATGCAAGACTTTTACGGTGCCACCAGAATGTCCTTCTTCCTGAAGCATCATCGCAAGCGCTAAGGAACCAAAACCACTGCTGGTTCCTCGCAAAAAATCTCGTCGATCAAGCATTCGTTTCATGAATCAGTTCTTGCCAAGGCTGATGAATGGTGACGACACCTGCAAGGTGCCCTCAATCCGCCATTCAATCGATATAAATAAATTCACTGAGATTAAAAAGAAACCGGCATAAATTGTTCATGCCATGTTCCCGCGCGTAAGCACTGTACGCCTCCAGCTCGCTATCACTGGGATCGCGTTGCAACACCAGTCGAATCGCCTGTTGTATCTGCTGCTGCAATGAATCCTGTTTGTTTGCGACACGTGCCGCAAATTTCTCGGCCATCACAAGGTTGAAGCGGCTATTTAAAAGCGACAGCGCTTGCAATGACGTAAGCGTTTCGTTGCGTTTTGGTGTACTTTGCGACGAATCCGCACAATCGAGTGTTGTCATCCATGGGTCAGGCTGCGACCTGACGATGAAACGGTAAATGCTGCGACGATGCGACTTGGAATCATTTGGATCAAACTTGTGATATTCGTAATGCGGAGAATGTGTCGTTCGTTCAAGCTTGAACAGATAGAATCCAGGCCCCCCCATCGAGTGATCCATCGCACCACTGACGTGCAAGATTGAGTCACGTATTTCCTCTGCCTCCAATCTTCGACGAGCCATTCTCCAAAGATATTGATTGCTTCCATCTACCAGTGCATTGGAAGTTCGCCCAGCAGAACTCTGGCGATAAACACTGCTGGTGACAATCAATCTGTGCAGATCCTTCATCGACTGGGACTTCAACCAATCACCACCGTCACGAAACTCGACGGCCAACCAGTCCAGCAACTCCGGGTGCGTTGGTGCCGCACCCATTCGGCCGAAATCATTGGGCGTTGCCACAATGCCTCGACCGAAATGGTATTGCCACATTCGGTTGACAATCGATCTCCAAACCAGGGGATGCCGCTCATCTGTCAGCCAGTTCGCCAACGTTGCCCTGCGTTCACCTTCGGTAGTGGAAGCGTCAATTTTCCATGACAAGCCCTGCCCCAGTGGCAACATACCGGGAGACGCGACTCCGCGTTGTTGATTGATCTCACCACGATGCAAAACATGCACAGGCCGCAACTTACCTTCCGTTGCATGAAAATTGCCTTGTGACTTGAAGTGAGTGGCGGCTGCATAGACCATTTTGCCTGTGGGAAGTTTCGCTAATTCTGATCTTGATGCCGTCAGTTTCTTAGTCGCAGACGCACGTTTCCCAATTCGTTGCGGAGTCTCAATTTCACGATTCAATTTCACCAATTCGCGTTTGGCAATCTCTAATGACCTGGCAGCGTCCGGATCTTGATAATGTGGCCAATCTCCATCAGTCAAGTTCTGCCGCGCCCATCGCACCGGAGCCTCAATTGAGTCAAGAGACGTGACAGGTTTGCCAATTGCCCGATTTTTACCCTCAACATCCAGAACACGTACTTCGCCAAGTGCAAAAATGTAATCGTCTTTGCGGTGAGCCAACTTGGTTGCGGTTACACGCACCCGTCGAATTTTACGGCCATCCAAGTCAATCACGATCGGTTCCAAACCCGGATTCACGACATCAGCCTGAAGACGTTCGTAAACAATCGTCATCTCACCTTCTGCACTATCCACAGCTACCTGGTATCGTACCGGAAAACCAAAACCTGCTCCGATTCCTCCGAACTCATCATGACATGCGTGCAGAACAATCTGCGAAGCATCCACCGAATCCTCCAAATCGACCTCGACCCATTTTTGTAGGTCATCACGCTTCACTGTGGAACTGTGGAAACCAAACTGCGCCGACTTTTTGAAACTGGCGAGTTCTTCCAACGCTTTGATTTCTTTGCGCAGCTCAGACAATTTCACCCCGCCTGCCTGCTTGATGTCAGAGGCGATGGCATCCAACTTTTTTTGTTGCTCTGAAATTACGATCCTTAGCTGCTCACGACGTTTCTCAACTTCTGGATCCAAATCGTAAGGTCGTTCAGCACGATCAACTGCTGCAAATATTGACTGCAAACCGTAATACTGATCCTGCGTGACAGGATCAAATTTATGATTATGGCATCGCGCGCACTGGACAGTGATGCTGCAAAAAGTATTCAGAGCACCTGAGACCATATCGTCTCGATCCAGGTTGCGTGCAACTTTGCCATCAAGCTTGGACTCCGGCACTTCCACATGTCCAATGAAATCCCATGGACCAGCAGCAATGAATCCGAGGGCCAGAATTCCATCTGGGTCACCGGGAAAAAGAACATCCCCGGCGATCTGTTCCTGCACAAAACGACTGAATGGTTTGTCTTCGTTAAATGAGCGGATCACATAATCGCGGTAGGGCCAAGAATTCGGACGCAACTTGTCTTTGTCGTAACCACACGTGTCGGCATACTTCACCACGTCCAACCAATGCCTGGCCCAACGTTCCCCATAGTGTTTTGACTCGAGCAAGCGATCTACCAGACGCTCATACGCCTGTGGATCAGAATCTTCAACAAACTCCTGCACTTGCTTCGGAGTGGGCGGCAAACCAATCAGATCGTAGGTCACCCGCCTGATCAACGTGCGCCGATCTGCCTGATCTGCAACAGTCAGACCTTTTTCATTCAGTTTTTCTAGAATGTACGCATCAATGGGGGTGCGGACCCAATCATTCTGGAACTTGGGTACCACAGGTCTGCGAATGGCTTGATACGACCACCAATTGAAATCTGAGATACGCGATTCCGCGAGTTTAAAATTTGCTGGCCATTGTGCTCCCTCATCGATCCATTTTCCGATCAACTTGATTTGTTCGGCATCCAGCGGATCAGAATTTTTGGGCATTCGTGCTTTTCCCGCACCAGGAGAAATCACCTCAAAGAGATGGCTTGCAACGGAGTCACCACGCACCACATACCCGTCCTCCATTGCAGCTTCCACAGTTGCCAGTGAGAAGCCACCCTTTTGCTCCTGTTCGTTGTGACAGCTCAAACAACGTCGCTCAAGCAGTGGCGCAATTTCACTAACGAAGTCAACTTCTGCAAAAATTTTGGGCATTGGGCCTAACAATAGCACCAACACGCCTGCAACCACGCTTCGATGTGGCCTACTAACGAAACAGAGTATCCGTACAACCAAAATTTTCAATTCCTCCCCGCAAACTCTCATCCCACTGGTTCCTCGCATGCGTGATGTCCAGACTGGCGATTCGATTCGTAACATGTTTCTGATCAATTGCTCGATGTAGTCACTCGATTAGCAGCATCAGTATTTTCGCTAACCAACCTCCGCAGGGCCGTGCCCAAAAGGTAATTAAGCGGTCAAGGTAACAGCGGCACCAAACCACTCTGGATCAACAGGCGATTCAGGGAGAACAAGGCAGCGTATTCTAATCGAAGAAGTCAGTCATCTGAACTGCATCGTCTCAAAAGCGGGCCAAAGCAACCCATTCATGAGCACAGCAAACCCCCACTGAACGCGAAGTACTCGCCAATTCGCGTATTTAGCGAGGCACAAACCACACAGAAAAAGGCGTTTCACAATTCGAGAGCATCGTGTTGCAACACCGACTTGCATTCATATTACGAGCTCGACCACCACACTTTCACCCCGCGATATCAGCAGCCATACGACTGGGGAAATAGCAGCGATTGCTTGCATACCCAAGCAAGCAAGACACAGCTTGCTCATCATTTGCGTACGAAGCGTTTGCGAACCGACTATCGGAGGGGGTAAATGACACGTAAAAAACGACGAAAAACTGAGCTAACGCCACCACCCAAACTCTGTTAGCCTCCCTTCGTGATCTGCCCGATCGGATTGCGTGCCAGCCGTCGTTGGCAGAAGCCAGTTGCAATATGAAATCATGCCCCCAATCTCATGGAGACCCAAGGATGGGACTTCCTTTCTCTGCCACAGCACAGATCGACTCGCTGAAGCAAATTTTGAACGAAGTCGGCGACCGACTCGACATGAATGTCACCGTTCAACTTTGGAACGGTGACATGATTCCAATGGGAAAAAGTACGGATGGAAAGTACACGCTCAAACTTTCAGGGCCGGGAGTAATTGGAAGCTTACTGCGTCGTCCCACGTTGGAAACGTTGGTGCGACTCTATGCGACCGGACACATCGGATTTGAGGGTGGCGACTTGATGGAGTTCGCTGATGCGTTTCAGACCGAAAAAGAGAATCGCCGACGCCTAAAAGAAATCAGCAAATTAATGCTGGTAAAAAAGACTGTTCCCTTCTTGTTCGCGCGAACCAAAGAAACAGACGTCAATCACCAGTTTGCAGACGACATGGTGGGCCGAGTTGAAGCACGCCGCGACAACACGGACTATGTTCAGTTTCACTACGACGTCAGCAATGACTTTTACAAACTGTTTCTCGGTGATGAAATGGTCTACACATGTGCCTACTTTAAAGAATGGGACAATTCACTTGAGCAGGCGCAACGTGACAAGATGGATTTGATCTGTCGAAAATTACGTCTGCAGCCAGGTGACAAGATGCTGGACATTGGATGTGGCTGGGGCGGTTTGATTCGGCACGCAGCGATGAACTACGGAGTCAAATCTCATGGGATCACCCTGTCGCAGGAACAACATGATTATACGCAGCAGAAAATCGACGAGATGGGTCTTAGCGATCAAGTGAGTGTCGAGATCTGCGACTATGCCGACCACACAGGAAACTACGACAAGATCTCAAGTGTCGGAATGTCTGAACACATTGGCACAGCGAACTACCCTCGGTACTTTAACAAAATCAATTCTCTGTTACGCGACCGGGGCCTGGTGCTCAACCATGCAATTGCCCGTCGTGCAAAGGCAACGAAACGACAAGCAAAGAAGATTCGCCCCGAAAGAAAGTTCCTACTGAAATATATCTTCCCGGGTTCCGAATTGATTCCCGTCGGCACCACAACCGACACCTTGGAAAATACAGGCTTCGAAGTACATGATGTCGAATCATTACGCGAGCATTACGCTTTGACCCTCAAATATTGGTCGAAAAACCTGACTGCCAATAAGGAAGAAGCAATTCGCTTGGTAGGACCTGAAAGATATCGCCTTTGGGCGGCCTACATGACTGGCGGTTCGGTCGGATTCACAGCTGGGTCCATCAAGATCTACCAAGTTCTTGCCAGTAAACGTGCCAGCAAGGGACTGTCGGGGCTGCCTCCCACCCGTGCAGACCTCTATCGCGCTGCCTGAGTGCGCGATCCGCGAATGGGTGTTGTCCGAATGAGCGTTACCTGAACAGGCGATGAACGGTTGGACAAAGCTCAGCGCCAGGCAGTTTACGCCTACAACTCGTACACCTGCTACTCGATCCCAACGTCAGCATTTTGTACGGTTTCCCAGTCGCTTTGCGATGTCCTGGTGGTTTCAACGCCTGTCGGGCAGGTCCTTACCCGCCGGCCCCAATGGAGAAACTCGGCTTATCATGCAAAAACCTGTCGGAAACGCTTCTCTCGGTTAACGTAATCCCGGCCGAGAATAGTCCCGCCCTCCGCTTAATTCTCAGCATGCTCTGTCCAAAACCATGATTTCCAAGCCCGCCCTGTGATTTCGCCGCCCTGTGATTTCGCCGCCCTGTGATTTCGCCGCCCTGAAACGGGGTGTGCACCGCTGTACAGCACCTCGACCCAGCAGTGCAGTGTGTATCTTTTTGGTAACTGGTGGCTGAACAGGATCCAAATCGGGTTCTAATAGGGACGAACACGTGGCAAGCGGAGGTTGCTGCCACGAAACATGATGTGAGCCAATTTTTAAAAAAAGTACGGACAATGACCCCAGTAGAAAAACAGCGTCTGTTCTTGGTCGAAGATGACCGCGAGCTTGCATCCATGGTCTCTGATTTTCTGACAGGGAATGGATTTGAAGTCATTGTCGAACACGATGGCAAATCAGCACTCAGCCGCATTCAGTCCGAATCATTCGATGTGATCGTGTTGGATATTGGACTTCCGGGGATGGACGGCATCAGTATTTGTCGCAGCGTTCGATCTGACTACGAGGGTCCGATCCTGATGCTGACCGCCCGAGGTGATGAGATTGATGAAGTCGTCGCCTTGGAAGTGGGCGCTGATGACTACATGTCCAAGCCAGTGCGTCCCCATGCCTTACTGGCCAGGCTTCGTGTCCACCTGCGTCGTTCCAGCCAATCTGGAACCGATTCAGCTACAACCCGAATTACGATCGATGGGCTTGTGATTGATACAACCAATCGCTCCGTCCTCATTGACGGAGTTTCCATCGATCTCACGACAGCCGAATTTGATCTGCTGTGGTTGTTGGCCCAAAGTGCTGGCAAGGTGATTCCTCGCGACGAACTTTATCAGCAACTGCACGGTGTACGATATGACGGCCTGGACCGCTCGATTGACCTCCGCGTATCGCGTCTTCGGAAGAAGATCGGAGATGACCCCGTCCAGCCACAACGCATAAAATCTGTGCGCAGTGTCGGCTATTTATTGGCTACCCAATCATGACACGATTGTTCATTCGATTTTATGTTGGTGTCGTCATCATTCTAGTCGTTGCGTGGCTGGTACAGGCTTACATCGCGAACTTATCTTCGACCCAAAATGTCAACGTGGTCGAAAACGCACTCGGAGGGGGCGTCCGCCTGGCCCGTGACCAAGTAGAATCTTTTTGGAATGAAGATCTAGCCATTTCGACATCCAACTATCTTCAGATTGCAGGTAAGTTCGATTACCCGATGGACCTCAAATCCTTCAATGATGCAACTTGGTTAGAGGATCCCTATCGACAACGCTTGATCGACGGTGAGGTCGTACTGCTAAGAGACTATCTCGGGATCGCTGTCTTCCCGCAACCAAAACCAGAAAAATCGATTGCTGATGAACTGGATTCTTCTTGGCGTGGTGATTCACAATCCGTGACTG